>Ga0209338_1000002_pt1 | contig 288718 bp, 261 predicted proteins | sample OlaalgELextract1_FD_187374 | JGI IMG/M metagenome (GOLD analysis project Ga0209338, IMG submission 187374) | Olavius algarvensis symbiont microbial communities from Tuscany, Italy - Type A ELBA extract 1 (SPAdes) (version 2) | ecosystem: Host-associated > Annelida > Digestive system >... | reverse complement strand
GTTCATGCGAGGAATCGTGAATGGGGTCATCTCTGCCTCCTTTCTACATTAAGTAGAAAAATCAGACAGATGATGACCTATTGCGAATCTCAGGTCAAATCGTCATCTCGTTACGTCTAGTTGGCAATATACCGCGGTCCAGATACTCTCATCATATCAAACCCCTTTAACATTTTCCTGGCGCACTGATGAAAAATATCTACCGTGTCACTATTGAAATGAGCTTTTCAACGGCAGTGTAAACTCATATCTTCTCCTGAACAGTTTTGTCTTCGCCCATCGATCAGCGCGGCGCAGGGTAAGAAACAGGAGCCATATCTTGCGGTCTTCTTCATAATATTTGGCGACTTCTTCTTCCGTGATCGGATCATTTCCACCTTCCAGAATACCGTTGATTACATCGATAGCGGTGGGGATGACATCGGGCCTTTCATTGTTCAGGTTGGAGGCAAAATCGACGAAGACCTTGCGGGGGTCATAATATCTCGGGATGACATCGTTGATGAAGACTTTGCGGAAAATCCACCGAAGCCCTGTCGGTACGCTTTTCAGGAATGCTTCCACGTTCTGGTTAATCTGCTCCACGCCATCTTTTCGATAGAGGGGGGTGCTGGTGTCTACATAATAGACTTGATCCTCATGCAGTACCCAGTTGGAAAGCTGTGCATCCAGGGCAAGTTCGATACCGGACATGCACTTGCGATTGAATCCCCAAATCTTACTGATTTCCTTTATTATTTTTTCAAACAACGCACGGTTTTCATCGTCTGAGAAGCCGTGGATCAGCCGGTGACCGAAAGCCTCGGGTGGCATTAACTGTTGGACCAGATACAATACAATCACCGGGCGTCCGGAAACCTGAATTGTTGTTGTCTCAGCCGGCGGTATTCTCAGGCCCGCTTCTTCCACCAACGAGTTGTATTCCCGGTACATGGCGGCAAATCTTTCCGCTTCATCCATGCTTCTGAACAGCGGCATGCGCTTGTAGACGAGGTTTTCCCGACCTTCGATTTTAAATACAATGGAGATTTCTCCATAGTCGAGCACGGTAATCGGTACGATGCAATCTTCAATTCGGTGAGGTTTCAGGTTCTCCTCAAGCCGGTACAAGAGTTCTCGATCCAGTTCCATGTCTGATCCTCCTTGATTCTGGTTGGCAGGGTCAGGATTCATTATGCTTTCATCGCTTTAACGGAAGCCTCAAGTCCGCTCAGCACTTCATCGACTTCATCGGATGAAATTATCAGCGGGGGCATGATCAGCAATGATGACCTGCGGTTGTTGGCATAAACGGCGAGAATTCGATGGGCAACGGCCTGCCTCATCAACGCAAATCCCTGTTCTTCCGAGTGGGTCTCCAGGGCGAGCATAAGGCCCAGACCGCGGTGTTCGACGAGTTTGTCGGGGAAACGGGCGCATAAATCGTCGAATCCCAGTTTAAACTTGCGGCTCATATTATTAACATGATCCAGAAATCCGGGTTCCGTGAGTTTTTTGATCACCTCACAGACGACCACAGTCCCAGGTTCAGCTCCCGAATAACTGGAGGGGTGAAAGATCGGATCCGCTTTCAGGAAATTTTCCACTTTTTCACTGTAGCAGCAGCCGGATATAGGGTAGATCCCCCCCGAAGTGCTTTTCCCGAACATCAAAAGATCGGGGACCACTTTCCAGTGGTCGGCCGCCCAAAATTTTCCCGTTCGCCCCATGCCGCACTGCACTTCATCGAGCATCAGCAATGCGCCTCGGTTGTTGCATATTTCCCGAATCCTTTCAAAATAGCCATCGGGAGGCACGATGTATCCGGCGGTGGCGGGAATGGTTTCCATACAGACAACGGCCGTACTGTCATCAATGGCCCTGTCGACGGCGTCGACATCGTTCATGGGCACGCGTGTTATTCCCGGGGTAAGAGGTCTGTACCACTGGTTGTAAATTTCGTCGTCCATGGCCAGACCGAAACCCACGTGACCGTGATATCCATTTTCAAGGCAGACGATGCCCGGACGGCGGGTGAGCCCCCTGGCCAGTTTGACCGCGCACTCGGCGGCTTCCGCTCCGGAAGCGGTGAAAAAGGTGTATTGGAGATCTCCAGGCAGAATTTCGGCCAGAGCTCTGGCCGCGAGTGCTCGGTAGGGTGAAAGCAGAAGCCAGTCGCCCATGTCGATTTCATCCAGGGCTGCCTTGAGTGCATCGATAGCAAACTGCGGGCGGTGACCGAAATTAAAGACACCCCCAGACGAGCGACAGTTGATGAAACTGTTACCGTCCAGGTCCCATATCCGAACGCCTTCCCGACGGCCCTGGACAAAATCGAGGCCGTAAGCCTGGTAGGCGCTGACCCGGCTGGAGGAAATGTATCGGGCATTGAGTTTCAGGGCATCCTCGTTGGACATTGATCCGTTGCTTGTTTGCTTTGGCATTTTTATCTCTCCTCACTAAGTAGTTAGATGAATGTTGCACCTATTGTTTGCATTGAGAGTGATTACCCACTCTCTGTTTGCCCACTACTTATCCTTAGTCAAACCATGAGTTTATCTGGATGCTGCGAGTTTTCTTACTTCAGGTGTATTTGAACTAGGGTTTTAGCAATTGTCCAATTGATGCCATTATGACATCGATTTTTTTTCGATCGTCCAATTCCCGGGAGGTGCTTGAAAAATAGGTTTGAAACCGCTGGTTGTAATGGTCCGAAATTATCGAAAAAGCCAAAAGCATGAGATTGTTGTCGATGATGTAGGCGGCAATGTTGATGTCGATGTCTGAATCGATTTCACCTCTTTCACGAGCATCCTTGATGAGTTCTACATGAAAACCTCTGGCGCTTTTTTCGACCTTGTCGGACAGCACGTCGGCAAATCTGTTATTGGAGACGCTTCCCAGTTCCAGGTACAAGGCTACAACATCACTGTGCTTTTTCGCAAAGCGGCTGGTCGTTTCTAGAACATCCCGGATTTTTTCGAAAACCGTTCCTGATGCCGTCAGGTATCTGGCGAAAATTTCCCTGTTCATCAAGTCAACCCCGTAATCGAAACAGGATAGAAACAGCGATTCCTTATTTTTGAAATACTTATACAGCGCACCGTTGGAAATACCGGCTTCTTTACATATTTCGGCAACATTTGCCTGGTAGTAGCCTTTGCGTGCAAATACGCGAACGGCGGTATCGAGTATATGGGTCTGCTTTTTTTCGGGAAGTTTTTTGAAGGTTTTTTGCATGGCGATCTTGAAGATTATAGAGAGCAACTGTTCACTCTCTACTTAACTCGAAATAATTTGTCAATAAACTTTTCCGGTTCCAAATAATGCTCCAGTCGGCAGGAAGTATAAATGGCTTATTACCGCACCGCAGACTACGACCATTGGTCCTCAGTTAAATTCATAAGAAAAAAGGCGCAGACTATAAGAAATAGTCTGCGCCTTTTCATTTTTTTTATCTATTAATTTAAGAGTTCAAAATCTTCCGGGCGCTTTCGTCGTTTACGTCCGTCACATGTGGAATGCCTGTTTCGTGGGCAGTCTCGCGGTTGCCGGAGAATATTTCATGCCGGGTCAGGTTGGTGACGGAGAACTTACGGGCGCCGGCCAGCAGCTGCTGCAGGCCGCAGGAGAGCTTGTCAGCCATGGTCCAAAATGCGATGGCGCCGTATGGTATGTTCTTCATCTCGTCTTTACCCACCTTCTTTTCCACGTCGAAGTAGCCGGCAAAGATTTCCTTGGCATCGCGACCCACGGCCTGGACCGTTTTGGGTAGTTCGTTCCAGTGGCCGTTGACGTCGCCGCGCTCTTCCGGATGCAGGGCACCGTAGATGTTGGAACCCACGAAACCCGGTATCATGATGGCCCGGCCCATGCAGACCAGCTTGGTAAACGGTGCGCCCAGGGCCAGGGCTTTGAAGATGCTGTCTTCCAGGGCAAAGCCGCCGGCAAAAGACATATCCACCACGTTATCGCCCTTGGCTGCCAGGATGCTGGCGTACTGATAGGCCTTGGAGTGCAGGTCGATGGACGGGACGCCCCAGCTTTGCATCATGTTCCAGGGGCTCATGCCGGTACCGCCGCCGGAGCCGTCAATAGTGAGCAGGTCCAGCTTGGCGTCGGTGGCGAACTTGATGGCCATAGCCAGTTCTTCCATGCCGTAGGAGCCGGTCTTCAAGGTGATGCGGGCAAACCCTAAGCTGCGCAGGTATTCCACCGAGCTCATGAAATCGCTGCGAACCGCCTCGACGGTGTCGAGGTTGGTGCTGCCCAGGCGGCTGTGGCGGGCGAACGACCGAATGGCGCCGCTTTTGAAAGCTTCCTGAACTTCGGGGAGGGACGGATCCGGGTCTACCACGTAGCCGCGGTCTCTAAGAAATTGGGCGTAGTCGATGCTGGTGACCTGGATTTCGCCGCCGATGTCCTTGGCGCCCTGGCCCCATTTGAGTTCGATGACAACCTTGTCGCCGTATTTGTCAGCCACGAATTCGGCCACGCCGTTGCGGGTATCCTCCACGTTGAGCTGCACGATGATGGCACCATAGCCATCGTAGTAACGCAGGTAACCATCGATGCGGCGTTCCAATTCCGGGGCGCTCTTGATTTTGCCTTTACGCTCCGCACCGTCGCCGATTTCCGATTTCAGGTCCACACCGACCACGTTTTCACCAATGACCACCGGTATACCCACCAGGGCCGCGCCGACCGCAAAAGCGTCCCAGTATTTTTGGGCTACGAAAGTGGAGCCCAGGGCGCCGGTCATCAGGGGAATGCGGGCCTTGGTCTTTACTTCCTGTCCAAATTCGGTCTCCAGGGAGACGTTCGGAAAGATACAGTCATCCGGATCATTGCTCATGCCCTCCTGCAGGCCTTGAGAGCCGTAGGCATATCCCTGGATACGCAGCGAATTGTAGGAAACGCCCACGTGGCAGGTGTTGTTGGCACCAGCGGTCACGATGCCGTAGCTGCGCGGGTACAGCAGTTTGCGGCCGACCAGGCTGGATAGCCAGGTTTCACATTTACCCTTGCAATCGGCCCGGCACAGGGTGCAAAGGCTCGATTCGCACGGGTTGCCCCGGTTTTTGGTGCCCAATGCGTCGTTATTCTTGAGAATTCGTTCCATGATTCACTCCCCTTTAAAGTGGCGCCCCGGAATCGGGGCTCAGAAAATAAAAAGGCGCCCTTGCCACCTTCAGCAAAAGACGCCTTTGTCTCAAATTGGACCCGAACCGGGCCACACGCCATTGTATGACCAGTATTCGGTATAAATTGTGTAAGCCCGAATAATTAAGCAAAACTTATGTTTAATGTCAAGAAAATTAGTCCGGATTAATTAAATGAATTTAAATTAACGGTTGGTAAGCAAAGGTATATTTTACAGCCGGTTTTGCAACTCGAACGACACGCTCAGGAGGTAGCCGGATGTATGTTAAGGGGCGTATTGGGTATCAAAACGGATGGGGAAGGTCGTTGGCAGTTTGGCTAGATATTCAGCTCTTCGGAAAGGAGGATCGCTTCCGCCACCTGGCGCACATGCTTGCGAGAGTCCATGCTTTTTTTCTGGATCCAGCGATGGGCCTCGGTGCCCGTCATCTTGCGCCGCATCATGAGGATCTCCTTGGCGCGCTCCACCTGCTTGCGGGTCTCCAATTCCTCTTGAATGACTTTGGTTTTGACCATCAGTTCGGTGTTCAAGATCGCCACGGCCGCCTGGCCGGCGACAGCGCTGAGCAGGTTGACTTCGGTTTCGGTGAAGTTATGCTGGTGTTTGGTAAAACAGTTCAGGGCCCCGATCACCTTTTTGTCTTTTAGTTGCAACGGCACACCGACCATGGAGACCAGATCCAGCCGTTTGGCCATCTCCTTTTCCTTGAAACCGCCACTCTTGATCACGTCCGCGATGATCAGGGGGCGTTTGGTGCTGACAATGTGACCGACCACCCCTTCGCTTAATCCCAGGGAGCGGTCCTTGATGTATTCCGGGTCTATGGACTGGGTGGCCTTCAGGTGGATCTTGGGTGGATTTTCCTCTTCGTTGACCAGCCAGAGAGAGCAGATGGCCACACCGGTGACGTTGGCCGTCACCATGACGATCAGTTTCAGCAGGTCTTCCAGGTAAAGGTCGCTGGTGATCGCCTGGCTGATATTCATCAATGCCTTGATGTAGTCGTCCTGGGTGTGGGCGGCGTCTTTTTCCATGGAATCAGCCATATACGAATCATTGGCAAAATTCAAGCCCGTAGCATCTCGGGGTCGTGATTTCCGAGTCGGATGCGCCTTTTGGGGTGCGGAGATCAATAGCCATTGAGGGCAACTATTGAAGTGCGGCGTGTCCTCATTTTTTAGAACCAGGAGAAGAGATTAGGGGTGTTAATCAGGGGCAACACACAACATCTTGTGGTACCCGAACATCTTGACACACTACATCTGTTGACATATAATCGCGCGGATATTAATCTGGGTGTGGAGGCTGAGAGGAGTGGGTAGGCCTTACCCAATGAGTGCCTATCCACAAACAGCATCTTTTGGCCCAGAGCGGCGGTTTCACTTTTTTGATATCCTCAGAATAGCTTACTATGCCTGCGGCTCAAAATCACTCAAGCCTTGCTCTGAACCATAAGCTCCCATTTGTGGACGGACACTGGCTAAGGAAGATATAATGACCAACGAACGGACGGCGGGCGAGCATACACGGGGACCGATCTGGATCATATCCGGCGGCCGCTATGTAAAGCTGGATGTAGGCCGCCTGGTAAAGGGCAAAGACTATGGCCCGGTCAAGGAGTACCACATTTCCCAGTTGGGGCGCTACCTGCTTAATCCCGATCCTATCGAAGTTGAAAAAATACTGATAGGTTGTGAAGTCCACTTTCATCAGCCTTCCACGCTAGGGCTGGTTGGGTTTTTCAAACGCCTGCTGCCGAGTAAAAAGAAAAACCCTCCCCAGGAATCGAGCCAACCGCCGCAGGTCATTTTTTCAGCCTTTTCCGACCCGGGACCACGCCTGGACACGCCGGCACTCGAAGCTCATTTCGATTCGGTTCACGAGCACCTGCGGCCCTATGACGATTTCTTCCATGAGATCTCCCGGCTGGATGTGGTCCGCATCGCTGACATCGTCGGCATCTGCGAAGATGTGGACGGCAATCGTTCCTACCTCACTATGGAAGGGAGCATCAACGACAAGCTTGATTACCTCGCCAAGCACATCCGTAAAGAAGTGAAGGTGCGCCTGGAAAAGGTATACACCGAACCGGGACTTTTTGAACTGCGCGGGGCTGATTTTGTCAATTATGACCGCAGCCAATCTTTCCGACTGATCCGCTTTCTGCTCGACGGCACCACGCGCAGCGCCGTTTTGACCCCGGAAGGCCAGGTGGAATTCTGGGTAGAAGATTACAACCTGGTCCATTACCTCCAGCTGTTTGAACATACCATTCAGACCAATCCCCAGTTGCAAGGATCCCTGCGTGATTGCGTCAACGACCGGGCCCTGCCGCTTAAGCTGATGTTTAACCAGCAGCTTGATATCGATTATTCGCGGAATGAATTGCCGCGGGTCTGCCGTGAAATTTTCAAAAGTCAGCAACCGGGAGAAGGCGAAAAAGAGGCCCTGCTGAGTTTTATCAATGACCGCAAGATGAGCATCTCTTTTCATTTTCTACCGCTGGCCGGCGGGGATGGAAAACTCTGCACTGACATTTCGATCATGCAGGATTTCAGGGTGCTGGAACGCATCAAGGACAACATGCCGCATCTCTACTCCGAACTCTCCAAAAGAGCAGCTATCTCCGAAGCCGGCAAGTTTTACCTGCTGGATACCATACGGGGATACAAAGATGTCTGAAAGCCACTTCAACGCCAACGACCATGCCTGGATCCGGGAACTGATGGATTACCCTCAGACCCTTGCCCGGCAGCTGGATTTTTTCGACGATACCGCCCAGATCAGCATCCCGGAGGACCCCATCGAAAAGGTGGTGTTCCAGGACCGGGCCAAGGCCGCCATCCGCAAGATCGCCCAGAACCGGGGCCACATATTGATGGTCGGCCGGCCGGGCACCGGCAAATCCCTGCTGGCGGATATGTTCAAGGAAGTGCTCGAAAAGTCCATGGGTGATTACCTGAGACCGACCGAGTCCATCGTGGCCTACCCCGGCAAGGATCGGCACCACATCCGCCTGGCCTATGAAAGCCCTGATAAGATTGAGAACCGCATCGAGGCCTTGAACAATGATATCGTAACGGCGGCCGATGCCATCGAAGAGTTCAGCCTGGAAGACCAGATCCAGTCCGTACGCAAACTGAAAAAGGGGCTGTTGTGGATCACCGGACTGACCGCGGTTGCCGGTATCTTCTTCCCACCGGCCTTTATCGGTACGAGCCTCGCCGGGATCGGGGCAATATTCATGTTCATGCAGGAAAACAATCACCGGGCCCAGGAAAAGATCCAGCGTGAAGCACAGACCGGGAAGAAAAACACGGTTAAAAAGATTGTGGACATGGTACCGGAAGTCCTATTCGATCCGCGCCAGGATACGGAATTGATGGCCCGGATATCAGAGCCCACCGCCCGGAATCTCAAGGGCGGTTTTCGGCATGATCCCTACCAGTCCGGGACCTTGCACACCCCCTGCCACAAGCGGGCTTTTCTGGGGGCTCATGCCACGGCGCCCATAATCTATCTGGATGAACTGAAGACCTTGATCAAAGCCGGCTACATGGCCGACTTGCTGGAGATTATACAAAATCGACATTACATCCTGGAGGGCGGACGGAACTCGGGCAGCGGCTCGGCTGATCGTTCCGAAGACACGCTCAAGGCCGACAACATATTCATCGCCTGTTGCAACCATGATACCCTGGCCTACCTGCAGGAAGAGGGTGACGGCGCTTTTTTAAGCCGGATCGAGGATAAGGGCGAAGTGATCCAGATGGAAAGCGCGGTTCTCCAGACTCCCGAAAACATACGCCAGGTGGCCCAGTATGTGAAACAGGAAATCGACAGTGTCGGCCGTGAGTTCGAGTCGGTGTGGGGCCGGATCATAGAAAAAGAGGGCCATGCGGGCGTGCGGGTGCGCAGTGAGCAGATCTTCGGCCAGCCACTCCCGGAAGACTACCGTCTGGCCGAGCGGGATTTCTCCCGAGCGGCCGTGATGGAGATTATCAAGGAATTACGCTGCCGAGCATCCGACGGCAAACTCAGCACGATCCTCCGGCCGATCAACGGGGTGATTAAATCAGCCGAATTTGCGGCGATCCTGGACAATGCCGATCTGGTTGGCCCTGACCACGTCCGTCGGGCGCTGGAGGAACACCTGAGCCTGGAAGGCGCCATGTCCCGCGAGGTGGTCAAGCACAAAAAAGATCTTAAAAAATATATCAGCGCCATGAGCGATTCGGTGGGTTACGTAGTGGGGCTGGCCGTGATCCAATCGCGTTCCAGCGGCCAGATGTTTGGCCAACCCCTGCCGATTCACTGCCAGATCAATGCCGGTGGGGCGGACACCGTGATTGCACCGGGCAAGACGGGCGATATCGCCAAGGCCGCCGCCCAGAATGTGCGCGCCTCGATCAAGAAAGTGTTCAAAAAGATCAAGGCCCCTTATGTAGGTTACGAGATGCATGTGGAGTACATCCAGGCGCATGGCGGAGTGGAGGGTGACAGTGCCTCGGTGGCGATGGACATCGGCCTGATATCGGACTACATCAAGCAGCCGGTAAACCAGAAGTTCGGCATTACCGGTTCTCTGACCGGTGACATCATGCTGGCGGTGGGCGGTGTTACCGAAAAGCTCCGGGCCATCATGGATGCGGATCTGGGTATGGAGGGGGCCTGCATCCCCTGGCAGAACAAACACGATGTGGAGCCGCTGCTGATTAACACCGAGGTTGATTTCATCCAGGCCAATGAGGTGCCCGGACTACGAATTTTCCGCGGTGCCGACCGGAGCGCGCCATTTGATATCTATTTTTGCAAAACCAAGTATGACGCCTACCATATCATGATGGGGGTGGACCGGGAAGAGGTGGAGACCCGGATGGCCGCCCGTAGCCGCAAAGACCTTCAGTTTATCAAGACGCTGGAATCCAGCAAGTAAACAGCTTCTATGTTTTTTTAATACCACTTAGAAAAATGGATTCGTTTGCATTTCCAGGGCAATGGTTGAACTGGGCGTGGCGCCGTAGTCGTGACCGGGCCATAGAATTGTGCTTCCCGGCAGGTTGCAGATTCTGTTAGCGATGGAGGTCTCCAGCTGACGTTTGCTGCCGCCCGGCAGGTCCGTGCGGCCCGCCGACCCAACAAAAACCGTGTCACCGGTGAATAGATGACCCTCCGCTTGCAGGCAGATCCCCCCAGGCGTATGCCCGGGGGTATGGATGACCTTAAGGGTGACGGCACCGATCTGAACTGTGTCATTATCTTCCAGCAGTACATCAGGCGGCGGAGAGCCTTTTCCGCCCATAAGCCGCGCAAACCCGCGATTGAATATTTTGCCGAGGGCGGCTGCATCCCGGTGGTGGATATAGAGTTTGGCCCCGGTTGCAGCGATTACAGCGGCGTTGCCCGCCGTATGGTCCGAATGGTTATGGGTATTGATGATATGGGTGATGGTCAACCCCTGGTCGGCAGCCAGGCCGATGAGCCGGTCGGTATCGAAGGCCGGATCAATCAGGGCACAGGTCTGGCTGGCCTCATCGGCCACCAGGTAGCAGAAGGTGGCCATCTTCGATAATTTAACCTGTTGAATTTGCATATAAAAATATTCTTCTCCAGCGGGTAGTATCAATGGCGGCATAATTTAGCATCACCTTGCGTATTTGTCAAAAAACGCGAAATTCCAGGCTGTCGATACGCTCGGAGAGCCTATTTGACATTTACGATTCGACCCTTACCTTAGAATCGTATGTTTAAAGCCGGCGAAACCCGAGAGGTGGTCTGAAGCTGCGTGCAGATGAAGAATGCGGGCGGCAATTTTAATTTGGAGGAAATAGATGGTAATCGAGACCAAAGAGCAGGTCCTGGAAAAAGTCCTTGAAATGGAAAAACCGCACTGTCCCCATTGTGATCAGGAGATGCACATCTGGGAAGTACCACCGATCAATGTGGGGGATGGTTTGGGGTGGGGGGAGCCTTACCTTTTCCTGTGTTTTAACGATGACTGCAAATTGTACAAGCGTGGCTGGGATGATCTCGCGGAGAATTTTGCCCAGACGGCCTCCTATCGCTGCTTCTGTTATCCCAGCTCGGGAAAATTCGAAGTCATGCCGGTGTTCAGCCCCCAGGGCGGCAAAGGCCAGGAAATTGACGAGCAGGTACTGGCTGAGCAGGAGATGTTGAAGGAGAATATCAAAAGGGGCTTTTCCATTCTAGCGGATTGCTTTATCAGCAAAGACGGCCCTACGATCATGAAAATGGTCCTGGATCCCACCGAACCTGCCCGGGTGCGCCTCAAGGCGGCCGAGATGATCGGCGACATCGGCGAACTGGATGCCATAGAGCCGTTGCGTAACCTGAAGGTCGGCAATGAACTGGTTGACAAGGAGATTGAAAAAGCCCTGGGCAAGATCCACAAACGTTTTTATACGCGGGAATGCCCTTTCTGTGCGGAAATTATTAAGGAGCGGGCCAAAATCTGCAAGCATTGTGGACAGGATGTTGCCGGCCAGTAGAAACTGACTTTAAACAAGTCATTTGGTCCAAACTCGGCGTTGGACGCGAATATGAAAGCCCCGTGAAAAGGTCACGGGGCTTTTTTTATGCTGAAAAGGAAGGTGCTGAGCCGGATAAGAGGATACCGCTTGTAGCCAAAGGCTAATGGGCTACGTTGATATTCATACTATCATAAGACCGAAAAACAAGCTTGACTTGCTCAAGGCGCTCTGCTGGTACCGGTTGAAAATCCTCATCGTTAAGACGTTCCACAATCTCCTCCCGGGACGGTATGGCCCCCAGTCCTACTCCCAGTAATTTGCCGGAGACCGTGTCCAGGATAAGCGCGCTGCGGCCATCCGACACGATTGAAATCGGTACCTGGTAAACTTCCAGTAGCTTTGCGGCCGACAGGATTTCCTTTTCCCGGGAGCCGATGGAGCCGGCGGCGCATTTTATCGCCACCAGGCGACGATTGTTGATGCGAACCACGATGTCAACCTTGGAATGGTACTTCTCCCCCTGAATGTCGACTACCAACGGCGCATCGATTTCCAGGTCTTCTTTGGTGTAACCTTTCTCTGCTACCAAATATTTTTCGACGGCCTGCCGGTTTTCTTCGGCCCCGACATTGGGCACCTCTTTTCCGGTAACGTAGTCTCTGATGAGCATGAACTTCTTCTCCATCCGGTCAAAGAAAAAGGTTCAAGGTTTTGTTAATAGCCCGACGATAGATTGCAAGCTCTTCACCTGAACCCTCTAAACCTTGAGCCCTCGGACCTTATTTCACTATCAACGACTGCCCCGTCATCTCGGCCGGTTGTTCTATGCCCATGATATCCAGAATGGTCGGGGCAATATCCGCCAGGCGGCCCTCTTTCAGCTGCGCTGATTTGCGCTTGTCATCCACGAGAATAAGCCGGACCGGGTTGAGGGTGTGAGCGGTGTGCGGGTTGCCGTCGGCATCGACCATCTGTTCGGCGTTGCCATGATCGGCGGTAATGAGAATCGTTCCCTGCTTGTCCAGGATCCGGTCGACGATTCGGGCGGCACAGTCGTCCACGGTCCGGCAGGCCTTGACCGCCGCAGCGAGCACGCCGGTATGGCCCACCATGTCCATGTTGGCGAAGTTCAATATAATCATAGCATAACGGTCCGAATCGATACGTTCGAGTACTTCCGCAGTAACCGCCGGGGCACTCATTTCCGGTTTGTAGTCGTAGGTGGGGATGTCCCGGGGTGAGGGGATCAAACAGCGGTCTTCGTTCGCAAACGGCTCTTCCTCCCCGCCATTGAAAAAATAGGTGACATGGGCATATTTCTCGGTTTCCGCGATACGTAGCTGGGCCAAACCCTTCTCGCTGACGATCTGGCCCAGGATATTCTCATGATGCACCGGCGGGTAGGCCATGGGCAGGCTGAACTGCTCGTCATACTGGGTCATACAGACATATGCACTCAGGCGGGGCAGGGCCCGGCGTTCGAATTCGGCGAAGGCCGGGTCCGTGAAAGCCCGGGTAATTTCGCGGGCCCGGTCAGCTCGGAAATTGAAGAAGATAATTGCATCGTCGTCCGCCACGGTCGCCAAAGGATTGCCAAGGCCATCCGTCAAAAAAATGGGCTTGACGAACTCGTCGGTTTCTCCTCGTTTGTAGGCTGCCTGTATGGCGGCCACCGGATCGTCAGCGGGTGTGCCGGCTCCCCGGGTGTAGAGGTCGAAAGCATTTTGAATGCGATCCCAGCGTTTGTCCCGGTCCATGGCGTAATACCGGCCGCAGATGGTCGCAATGGCGCCGGCATCGGTTTTATCCAGCTGGGATTGCAGTTCGGCGACATAGCCGGAACCGCTTTTCGGCGGCGTGTCGCGGCCGTCCAGAATCGCATGTACGTAGACCCGCGCTAGTCCGTGGGCCTTGGCCGTATCGAGCAGGGCGACCAGGTGGGACAGGTGACTGTGCACGCCGCCATCGGAGACCAGGCCCATCAGATGCAGGGCGCCTTTATTTGCCGCAACCTTGTCCAGCCCAGAGGTGATGGCCTGGTTTTCGGCAAAACTGCCTTCAGCAATGGCCTGATTAATTCGCAGCAAGCTCTGGTAGACCACCCGGCCCGCGCCGATGTTCAGGTGCCCGACCTCCGAGTTGCCCATAATCCCGTCGGGCAGACCCACGGCCTGGCCGGACGTGTGCAAGCGGGTGACCGGGTAGGTGGCGATCATCTTTTCTAAAAAGGGCGTCCCCGCCATGGCCACGGCATTATCGGTCGACTGCGGGTTGATCCCCCATCCGTCTAAGATCATAAGCATACAGGGGCCGTTAGGCGTCATGGTCAATCTCCTGATCCTGCATGGCAGCTTCGAATTTTTTCAGGCCGGGGGTCTTCAGGCGGACAGCGTCGGTCCACAGACTCTCCAGGTCATAAAAATTCCTGACCGGATCGTAAAAAATGTGGATGACCACATGACCGAAATCCATCAGGACCCACTGACCCTCCTTGAGGCCGTCGATGCTGATCGGTTTGAATTTGTGGTTCTTCAGTTCCTTTTTTATCGTCTGGGCGATCGCGGCCACCTGGCGGCTGGAGCTGCCGCTGCAGATAATGAAATAATCAGCTACCGATGTCAGGTCATGTACATCCAGCAGTATCGGTGCAATCACTTTTCTTTGCAGCATCGCGTTTACGATCAAATCGAGCAACGGGTCCACTTTGGCGGTCATCGATACAGTCCTTTTTGGTTGATGTAGGCGGCTACACTTTCCGGCAGCAAATGCTTGAAAGGCGCCCGGCTTGAAATTTTCTCCCTGATTCCGGTGGAAGAGACATCTACCGGGGTCACCGCAAACAGGTTTACCGGCTGCAAAGCGGGGTGCTGAAATTGGCCCGTTGTCGAGTCAAAAACATAGCCATCGGATATCCGGGCGTCAAGAAAGGCCTGCAGGGTTTCATGGTCGGGTGGAGTTTGGCGGCGACCGGACCCGGGGCGGGTCATGACAATGAAAGCCACGTTTTCAAAAAGACGCCGGCAGGTTTTCCAGGTGTGGATTTCAACGAAGGCGTCCAGTCCGAGGATAAAGAACAGGTCGGCGGTTTCACCGAAGCGGTGACGAAATTCATCCACGGTTTCCACACTGTAGGATAGGCCGGACCGGTTGATTTCGGTCTGGGAGACTTCCAGGCCATCCAGTTGTTGTACCGCGAGTTGCAGCATGGCCATCCGATCTGCCGGCGGCGCGATGGCCCGGTTGGTTTTATGGGGTGGTCGGGACGCGGGTATCAGGTAGACGGTCGCGATATGGAAACGGGCTTTTACTTCCAGCACCGTTTTCAGGTGTCCCAGATGGATCGGATCAAAGGTGCCGCCGAATAGTCCAATATTAGCCATGGTGTATTCTGTCCACCTTGTTAGAGTCCGTCCACAAACGGCATCTTTCGGCCCAGGGCGGCGTTTTCACTCTTTTGAGCACGTAGTGAAGCGATAGCGCTATCCTCAAAATAGCCCGCTATTCCTGCGGTTTCGAAATCGCTCAAGCCTTGCCCTGAACCAAAATTTACCATTTGTGGGCGGACACGCCTTGGTTAGGGGTCAAGTCTTATCCGTATCCAAGTAGATCAGAATCTTGGACTTGAGCTTGTTCAGCCCGATCCCCTCGCGGGCCGATATGGTCAAGACTTCCCGGTCATCACAGGCATAGGTAAATTTCTCAATGGCCGCGGCCGTATCGGGCAGGTCGATTTTATTCAATACCACGATCTGGGGCCTTTTACCGAGCGCTTCGTTGTAGAGGGTTAGCTCCCGGTTTATGGTTGTAAAGGCAGCCAGCGGGTCAGCCGGGTCAATGTCGCCGGCATCTATTAGGTGGACTAGGACGCGGGTCCTTTCAATATGGCGTAAAAATTGGATACCCAGACCGGTACCGGTGTGGGCGCCTTCGATCAGGCCCGGGATATCCGCAACCACGAACGGTTCGCCCCAGTCGGTGTGCACCACCCCCAGGCTGGGGGTCAGCGTGGTAAACGGGTAACTGCCGATTTTTGGACGTGCAGCGGATATTGCTGATATCAGAGTTGATTTGCCGGCATTGGGCAGCCCGACGAGGCCCACATCCGCCAGGAGTTTAAGTTCGAGTTTAAGTTCAAAGGTCTGTCCTGGCTCACCAGGCTGTGCAAATCGCGGCGTGCGATTGGTGGCGGATTTGAACCGGGCATTGCCCTGTCCGCCACGGCCGCCGTTGGCCAGAACCAGACGTTCCCCGTCTGCGGTGAAATCCTTGATCAATTCGCCGGTTTCAGCATTGGTAATCAGCGTTCCCGGGGGAATCTCGATAAGCAGGGATTCACCAGATTTTCCAGTTCGATTGGCACCTTGGCCCGCTGTGCCGTTTTTGGCTTTGAAATGTTTTTTATTGCGGAACTGCTGGAGGGTGCGCCTGGCTGAGGAGGTGATGAAGGTGATGTCGCCGCCTTTGCCGCCATCGCCACCGTCCGGTCCGCCCCGGGGGATAAACTTCTCACGCCGGAAACTGACGCAGCCGCTCCCGCCGTTGCCGGACTGGACGGTAATTAACGCTTCATCTATAAATTTCACTCGGCATAAACGCTTACTTTTTTACGGGAACGTCCCATCCGTTCATAGGCTACAACGCCGTCCACGGTTGCGAAAAGGGTGTAGTCTTTGCCCATTCCCACATTGGATCCCGGATGAATGCGAGTGCCCAGCTGCCGAACGAGGATATTGCCGGCCCGGACTTTTTCGCCGCCGTACCGTTTTATGCCGCGGCGCTGCGCGTTACTGTCGCGACCATTGCGAATGCTGCCGCCTGCTTTTTTATGTGACATGGTATAACCCCCTGTAAAACGATAAGGAAATTTATTTTTTCAGTGATTAAGCTTTGATACTGTCAATCTGAACCGCCGTGAAGTGCTGTCGGTGGCCCTGCGTACGGCGATACCGTTTGCGGCGTTTGTACTTGAAAACGATAATCTTTTTGCTCTTGCCCTGGGCGACGATGTGGCCGCTGACAGAGATGTTTTCGACTTTGGGCTGCCCGACGGTGACATTTTCGCCATCCGAGTACATCAGGACATCGTCAAAAGAGATTTCGCTGCCGACATCGCCGGCCAGTTTTTCGACCTGCAGGATGTCGTCTTCGCGAACTTTATATTGTTTTCCGCCTGTTTTTACGATAGCATACATGCGCTTTCTCCTTCCAGTCAATCTGCAATATTCTCTCGCTTTTGAAAATAATTAGTTTTAAACTATTTCCATCTAATGTCAAGATTATTTTTTTCCAGACTTGCAATTTTTTGCAGGCCCTGAGGTTTAAAATCGCTTGACAAACCGCCCTTGGTTTGACATATGAACACCTGCTCATATGTTAATTATATCGTCTTGCAGGAGATACGCCATGGGAACTTGCCAGATCCGGCACATTAACCGGGAAAACGTTGCGAAAGTCCAGGATGTTATACCTAAATCAGAGGAAATTCAAGGTCTTGCGGAAATGTTCAAAGCGCTTGGCGACCCTACCCGCCTGAAGATCGTGACGGCTCTGGTCGCGGTTGAGTTGTGTGTCTGCGATCTTTCCGCTGTTTGCGGCCTCTCGGAATCAGCCGTCTCTCACCAGTTGCGCATTCTACGGAACCTGCGGATTGTCAAATATCGTCGTGAGGGAAAAATCGTTTATTACCGGTTAGATGATGACCATGTTGAGTCCCTTGTGCGGCAAAGTCTCGCCCACATTTTTGAAGAGGACCGGAACCAGAATGACATTCGGTCAGTATCGGAAGGAACCCTATAATGGATAAATTCATTGGATTCATAGGCGACAGCCTGGCGGCAGCCTGGTATGTGTTCTTTGAATCTTCACCCTATATGCTGTTCGGCTTTTTTGTTGCCGGTATCATTTATGTTTTTCTCAAGCCGGAACAGGTGGCCCGGTACTTCGGCGGGCGGGGTACCCGTCCCGTGGTGCTCTCCGCCCTGGTCGGTGTTCCCATCCCCCTGTGTTCGTGCGGGGTTATCCCCGCGGCGGCAGGATTGAAAAAACAGGGGGCTTCCCGCGGTGCCACCTTGTCATTTCTTATTTCCACACCGGAAACCGGCATGGATTCCATCCCGATCACCTATGCCCTGATCGACCCCTTGATGACGGTGGTGAGACCCATAGCGGCTTTCTTCACCGCTGTCGTGGCCGGTATTTCCGAAAACCTGCTCGGTCGCCGCGATGATATCGGTCAAAACGTGGTCTGTCCGGTACCCAACGTCACTGTCGACCAGCCTCAGCCTTCCCCGTCATCGAACGCTTTACCGGGCGCCGGTCAGCCGTTTACCAGCAAAGTGGCGGACGGTATGCGTTATGCATTTGGCGAATTGCTGGGAGACATCGGCCCCTGGTTTGTATTCGGCGTGCTTTTGGCCGGTCTCATCATCACCCTGGTCCCGGATAATTTGATCGGTGGCTATCTGGGCAATCCCCTGCTGGCCATGGTGGCCATGCTGGTGGCCGGCATTCCCATGTACGTGTGCGCAACCTCATCCACGCCCATTGCCGCGGCCCTGATCTTAAAAGGACTCAATCCCGGCGCGGCGCTTGTATTCCTGCTGGCCGGTCCAGCCACGAATATCGCGACGTTGAGCATGGTGTCCGGTATGCTGGGCAAAAGGTCCGTGGCCATCTACCTGGCTGCCATCGTCGTTTGTTCATTTGCCATGGGGTTGCTGGTCGATTATCTCTATGTTACATTTCAGATCCAGCCGATGGCGGTTGCCGGCCAGGCTGCGGAATTGCTTCCCGAGTGGATCAAGTTTGGGTCTGCCTTTGTCTTGATGGTGCTGTTGGGGCGCCCATTCTGGCCGGCCCGAAAAACCTCCAAGCAGGCATCCGATCAGGCACCCGGCAGTTGCTCCAAGACCTGCTGCAGCAATAAATAGAAACACCGACATCCGTCGGAGCAGCCTATCGGCAACGTGAAAAGGCGTGGATGTCTACCGGTTTGGGACATGTTCGCACTGGGCGGTATTCAGGCTGAAATGTAAAAAGAAGGGACGGGCGGTTTTGGAACGTAGTTCACCTCACGATATCACCATTTGGAACCAGGAAACTTTTACATCCGACTCACTGTCGCTTATCGGTGAAGAACCCTTGTCCATCAGGGTGCAAGGAAATCCCTATGCGGTCATCATGCGAACGCCGGGGGAAGAAAAAGAGCACGTGGCAGGGTTCTGCCTGGCCGAAGGCGTCGTGGACCGGCCGAATGAATTTGTCTCGATTGCCCGCTGTGACATGGATGACACCAATGTGATTGCTGTGACGCTGACTCCCGAGCGGCGCGCCATGATCGATGACATCCTGGACCGCCGGGAATTTATCAGCCAAACCAGCTGTGGGATTTGCGGCAAGGAAGTCGTGCGCGACCTGCAATCCAAGATTCGCCCGGTGGAGGATGATACCCGCTTTGATATCCGCCAGGCCAGTGAATGCCTGGACAGTATTGCCACCCACCAGCCCCTGCGCAAAACCACCCGGGGTGCACACACCGCGCTCATTTTCAATCGTGAGTTGAATCTGATTTCATCGGCTGAGGATGTCGGGCGCCACAATGCCCTTGACAAGGCGATCGGAAAACTATTTCTGGACAATCGTATTTCCGAGGCTGGACTGCTGGTGATGGCCTCGCGGGTCAGCTACGAATTGGTCCAAAAGGCGGCCCGGGCACGGATTCCCGTGATTGTCGCCGTTTCACGGCCGACCGCGTTGGCGGTAGACCTGGCAGCGGCGTTGAATATGACCCTGGCGACCAAGGCCAAAGGGATCGGTCTGTTCGTTTTTACCGCACCGCAGCGTTTGATCGATCAGACCTGATCCATCCAACCTACTACCGGCTTACTCTTGACACTGTTTTATTTGATTGATTAGATAAAGCTTCCAAGCGCACTTAAAACACCCAGTCATTCGGCGAATCATAAACAGAGAGGCCTGCAACATGTCTGCTTTCAATGTGGTCTTTAAAGGTGAAGTTCTACCCGGGCAGGACATCAACGCGGTAAAAAAACAGTTGAGCAAGGTAATGAGGACGGATGCCCAGGCAATTGAGCGGTTATTTACCGGGACGCCTGTGGTAGTCCGCAAGGCGGTCGACGAGGCAACCGGCCGCAAATTTGAAAAGGTGTTTGCTGCGGCCGGTGCGGTTTGTTACCTGGAGCCGTTAGGGACTTCTTCCTCCGAAAGCCCGCCGGTTTCCAGTCCGGACAGTCCGTCGGCCGATTGGGCCCATATATCGCCGCAGGCCACCACCATTATGAATGTCGACGGAGGAAAAATGATTCTAACCAATGTTGAAATCGTGCCGGGAAAAACGATTGTGGAACATTTCGGCCTGGTCTCCGGCAGTACCATCCGCGCCAAACATGTTGGCCGCGATATCATGGCGAGTTTGAAAAATATTGTCGGTGGCGAGTTGAAAGGCTACACCCAACTGCTCAAGGAGTCGCGCCGGCAGGCCACGGAACGCATGATCGAACAGGCCCGGGAACTGGGCGCCAATGCCATTGTCAATGTGCGCTTTTCGACCTCTTCGGTGGCCCAGGGGGCGGCGGAGCTGTATGCCTACGGCACGGCGGTCCGTGTCAAGTAGAAGCGGCTCGCAGGCTTCCCCACAGGCCCAACCTCGGCGTTGGGCCGGGAAACTCGATCCTCGAAATATTGAAAATATTCCTCCGGTCGATTTCCCCAGCCCGCCTTGATCTTGAACCTGTGGAAAAGCCTGCGAACCACTTTCCAATTTTTGTTTTGGATTTTTTCTTAGACAACAATAGTTAAGGACGAACAATGGATACCTTGCTCACGTTTCTGATACTCATGGCTGTGGGGTATGGGGTTGGTACATTTGCTGAGAAACGGCATTACAAGTCCATTCATAAACGGGAAAAAGAGTTTTTACACCTGCCCGCGGTGACTTTGAAAACCGCCCACTACACGCCGGACCAGGTGGCTTCGGCCCGCCTGGTGTACGGCAGCGCTGTCATTTCCATCGATTACTTCAAGAAGATCCTGGCCGGCCTGCGCAATATCTTCGGTGGTACGGTCAAGTCCTATGAGAGCCTGGTGGACAGGGCCCGCCGCGAGGCTACCCTGCGCATGAAGACGATGGCTGAAAATGCCGATGTGATCGTGAATATGCGCATCGAGACCGCTTCGGTCGGCAAGCAGGCCAACAAGAAGAGTGTCGGCTGCCTGGAAGCCATCGCTTATGGTACGGCCATTACGTTAAAAAAATGAAATTTACCCCCCGCCAGGCAGATCCCGAAGCCAACGTCAACGTCACCCCTACCCATCCTCTGAAGGAGCTGGCCATTTTACTGGGCGGCCTGGTGGGGCTTATCGTGGGTGCCTACATTCTCCTCGGTTTCCTGGTGGATATCGTCGTCCCCCGGATTTCACACGAAACCGAGATGCAATTGGCCGGACTTTTCGTGGGCATGGTGCCGGAGCGTGAGGATGTGGACGAGAAAACCCGGGCCCTGCAGGAATTGACGGAACGCATCCAGAAGCAATGCGTAAACCTGCCTTATACGTTCAACGTACATGTACGCAAGTCCCCCACCATCAATGCCATGGCCATGCCGGGCGGCCATATCATTGTTTTTACCGCGTTGCTGGAGAAGGTGGGCAGCGAGAACGAATTGGCCTTTATCCTGGCGCATGAAATCGGGCACTATGCCCATCGCGATCACCTGCGCGGGTTCGGCCGGGCCATGGTGTTCATGACCGTTTCGGCGGCACTGTTCGGGGCGGACAGCGGCGTCAGCCGCATTGTCGGCCAGGCCTTGAATCTGACCGAGATGAGTTTTTCACGGGATCAGGAGACGTGGGCGGATGAGTTTGCCCAGGATGCAGTCAACTGCTACTACGGGCATGTGGCCGGGGGCACTGATTTTTTCAACAACATCCCCAAAGAAAGGGACCCGGGCAAGTTTGGGCATTACTTTGCCTCTCACCCGGAAAATCAACGGCGCATCGAGAACCTGGAACAGCGGGCGCGGCTAAACGGTTTCCGGATCGAGAAGAAAAAAGCCCTGGACATATTTTAGTTCCAGCTTTCCGGGGGCCACGTTGGCATATTCTTCTTCCAGAGTGCCGAACAACATCTCGAATGTCCGGCCCAGGGCTGCAGACACCTCGTGTTCCGGTTGGCCGGCGGCCGCTGCTATCCATGCCAGAAACGCGGCCTTCTTGTCATCGGACACCCGGTACGGTGTCTCCGGCTGTTCCCACAGGTTCTCGAAGAATTGGCGGATCGGTCCGATGGTAAGCGGGGCCAGGTTTCCGGATATGTCCAGAACGTGGTGGGCCCACAGGGTCAGGACGAGGTTGTAATGGCCGACGTATCCATATGTGTCGAGTGGTTGCAGGGCAATGTCCATGTTTGAGAGCAGGGCATCGAAGGCCATCACCTCCGCCAGGACCGCACCGGTCTTTTCCACGTCGGCCAGGGTTTCAAAATCCCGATACAGGACCCCATTATTGTAATTATCGTAATAGCGGGGGTGGTCGAGGAGCAAGCCGCCCAGGACACCCAGCCACGCCTCCCCCCAGAAATTCAGGGGCAGGCCGGCCTGGCTGGCCCAGGATTTGGCCTGCCACTTGCGGGCCTGCCATTTGAGATCCAGGCCCAGGCCGTAGCCCACCCGGAATATTTCGGCCAGACGGTATTGAGTAATCAGAGAACCCGCCAGGGCGGCACGATTGCCCTTCTTGCCTGTGAGCAGGTGCTCGAGCCCCAGACTGATGGTGGCGCAGGCTTTTTTGACTTTTTGTTCAAGCTGAAGCTTTTCCCGGATCGGTTCCCTGTCCGCCACCACCACCTGGTTGCATACTGTGGCGAATTCCCCCTGCAGTTGAGAGACCTGTTCCAGGTCGGAGACCGTCTTCAGGGCTCGGCCGAAAAGCGTGTCGGTATCCAGAAAAGAGGATGCCAGGACCGGCACCGGCAAACGGCCCGAACGCTCATCCGCGGCCGTGAATTTCGGGCGCTGGTTCAATAGTTGGTCCGCAGTGATGGGTTGGTAGATCCCGATGGCTTCATCCCAGGGGAGAAATCCTTTTTCGGCCATGCGGACATTACGCAAGCGGTACTCTTCTTCGGTCACTTCGGCTGGAATTACCCGTACCGCTTCAATGACAATATTGCGGTAGAGGGTGTAATCGGTGGCCGCCATCCGGTTGAGCAAGTCCCGGACCAGTTGCTTGCGGAGTTTTTCAGCATCGGTCTCGGGTCCATCCGGGTGGGGGTAATCCGGTATGTTGATATAAACGGTATCGTCGTAGGAAAAATAGGATGGCGGCAGGGCGCCGCTTTCCTGGTCGTGCTCCCGGATGATAACCTGGATATTGCGAAACAGGAACAATTCCAGGAACTCGAGCTTTTCCGTCATCAGCCAACGGGTCGTTCTGTCCGGGTCCGCCCGATAGAGCGCTTCCAGCCACCGGATGGTCTCCATATAATCGATCTGGTCGGCTGCCCATATCTCCGTGTCCACAATATATTCGAGTTGCTGGTCTTTGGCCAGGGCCAGCAGTGGGCGGGCATCATCGCTACCGATGTCGTGGATCAACAAATGGAAATCCTGCTCGGTAAAGGCGTGCACGACAGCCGCGGGGTGCTCGGCCGAGAGAATTGCATCCAAGGCCATTTTAGGCGGTAGACCCAGAACCTCACGTTTTTTGGCTTGCAGGGCCTGGATTTTCTTCTGGACGATATCGCTCATGGTGTATTATGGTTTGTAAGTTTTACTACCTTGGCAACGATATAGCTGTACTACCTGATACTAGTTTCTGCCAATAAGCGTTCAAGGGGGCCAGTGGAAAACCAAGGTGTTCCACCCGAATTCATTCAAGGTGCTTTCTAAAGACTTATTATCGATATTGTTGTGATTTTTTCGGGGCCATGGGTCTATTTGGTCCTAATCTTTCACTTGGACCCTCGCACCCTTGCCACGTTCTTCCATCACGCCGCCAACAATAAGATTGGTGACACCAAAAGGCAACCTTGTTTTTTCAGGGCGGAAGGATTGGTCAGGTTGCGACGCTGTGGCGGGCGTTGCGACTAATCGGATGTGACAGTATCGGTTAGGGTGACAACCTGATCACCGCCCTCACGCTTGGCGGTATACATGGCCAGGTCGGCGCGTTTTATCAGACGTTCCGAATTCTCATCAGACGCTGCCAGCGTGACCCCCATGCTTAAAGAGGCGCGATCCACCGTGTGACCGTCATATTCCAAATCATATGGCCATTGGGTATTATACAATTGCCGGATTTTATCCGCGGTTCGAGCGGCATCCTCCAAATCGGTTTCCGGCAGGAGGACGAAGAATTCATCGCCGCCGTACCGAAAAGCCATGTCTGTTTGACGCAGATTCTGGACCAGCATTTTGCCAAGCAGCCTGAGGACATTATCCCCTTCCAGGTGTCCCATGATATCGTTGCACTGCTTGAAGTGATCGATGTCACAGCAGATCAGGCTCAAGGGGCGCGCATACCGTTTGGCACGCTCCAGTTCCGCGGCGATGGAAACGTGAAAATAGCGCTGGTTGTATAGACCGGTGAGGCTGTCGGTAATAGACAGGCGTCGCAATTTTTCCTCGATTTTCTTGCGGGCAGTCAAATCGTGGAAAAAATCGACGCTGCCGATTTCCGAATCGTCCCTGTAGATCAGGGTTGCAGCCAGGCGGATAGGGACCAGGCTGCCATCGGCCCGGGTTACCAAAACCTCGTAATTATCCAGACGCCCCGGTCCTCCGTGCGCGTCGGCATGGAGTTGGCGCTTGATCTCACGGGCGACCTCAGGATCGCCGTACAAGTCAGTGATATTCAGGTGGCCGACGACCTCACGGGCGACTCGGCGCGTCAGTTTTTCGGCCGCCTGGTTGAATACCGTGATAATGCCGGTCCGATCGATAGCAACGATGCCGTCCGGACAAAGTTCGACCAGATTTTCCAGGTATGGTTTATCGCAGGCTTGAATGGATTCGCGGTACATACATGTCCTTTCTCCGGTCTATTTGTTCAAGATGCAAGGCTGGTGCAGGAGGGTTGCCCGATAGGGTTATTCTGCCACAAAATGATCAGGTTCGCAAATTCAGCAAAGATAGCAAATGTTACTTGCGGTTGAAGGGTGCGATCCGGATCAGCATGAGCAGTCCGGGGATGGCGATCAGGGCACAGAAGACAAAAAATTCCGTCCAGCCCAGATATTTGGCAAAATAGCCGGTGGGGGCGGATGCCAGTACCCGCGGAAAGGCCATTAGGCTGGTGAGCAGGGCGTACTGGGTGGCGGTGAACTTTTTGTTGGTGATGCTGGCCATATAGGCCACAAAGGCGGCGGTGCCCATCCCGCTGCTGACATTTTCAAACGCAATTACCCCGGCCAGTGCTTTCAGGTTGGGGCCGATCTGGGCCAGGATCGCAAAACAGGCTGTGGACAAGGCTTGCAGCACACCGAACACCCAGAGGCTGCGATTGATACCCAGCCACAACATGAGTAGCCCGCCGACCAGGGCGCCGCCGATAACCGCCCCGGTGCCGAAAATCTTCACGATCGCGCCGATCTGGCTCTTGGTAAATCCGATGTCCAGATAAAACGGCGTGGTCATGGCGCTGGCCATGGAGTCCCCGATTTTATAACAAAGGATGAAGGCCAGGATTAGCAAGGCGTTGCGACGATGAAAGTATTCGGACAGGGGGTCGATCACCGCCTCCTGCAACGTGCGCGGTTTGCCCAGGGGCATTTCAGGTTCCGGTGCCAGCAGGGTAGTGAGCAGGCAGGGCAGCATAAAAGCGGCCATGATCAGATATACATTTGACCAGGCCATATGATCGGCCAGGATCAGGCCACCGCCCGAAGAGAGCATCATGCCGATCCGATAGCCGTTGATATAAAGCGAAGAGCCCAGGCCCAGTTCATCGTCGGCCAGGGTTTCCCGACGGTAGGCGTCGATGACGATATCCTGGGAGGCGCTGAAAAAAGCCACCAGCAGGGCGGCCAGGACCATCAGGGTAAAGTTGCTGGACGGATTGCACAAGCCGAGTCCGGCAATGGAAATGATAAGCGCCGCTTGGGAAAGCAGCAGCCAGCCCCGTCGCCGGCCGAGATCCAAAATTGCATAACGATCCAGAAACGGCGCCCATAAAACCTTCCACGTGTAAGGAATCTGGACCAGGGAAACCAGCCCGATGACGGTCAGGTCCACGCCCTCTTCCGTCATCCAGGCTTGCAGGACGCTCATGGTGAGCAGCAGCGGCAGCCCGGCAGCAAACCCCATAATCAGCGCCAGCGTCATGCGGCCGCTGAAGATGACAGTTACAAATGATGCGCCGTTTACAAGCTGGTTCATGTAGTTTGTCCACTGGTGATCAAAATACTTAGAATAATGCTCAATGCCGGGACCCGTCTCATAGGGGAAGCGGCCGGATGCCGCTCCCACAACTGATGCAATCGACAACAACGCAAACGCTCAAAGTGATAAAAACAACGGGCAACGTATTGTCACGTTGCCCGTAGATGTATCATATTGTGTAAGTTATTGCTATGCCGACAAAAGTTGCTCCGGGGTAACCACGGCGCCGAACTTCTCCATCAGGGCCTGCAAGCCCTGTTTCTGTTCCTCCAGGACTTCAAACAGCTGCGGGGGAATGTTCTCCTCTTTGCCGTAGGCCTCGATCTGCATGTTCACCCGGGCCAGGATGTTGTCCAGGTAAAGGGAGAATTGGCGTGTATACAGATCCCGGGGATAGTCTTTTTTGATGAGTTCCTTGAAGAGCTTCTGGAGATCTTCGTACCGGGGCAAGTAGCCGATCGGCGTGTCGATGGCTTCTACTTCACCGTGCACCCGCCGCTCCAGCCAGCTCAACCACGCTCTTACATCCCGTTTTTCGCCGAGCAGCTTTTTGGTCTCGCCGCCCCGGGCCTCGTCGGTCAGAAAGTAGTTCAGGCCGGCCATGATCGGCGCATGCTCCGCGGCGATATCGGGGTGGTTGAAGAAATCGAACTGAGCCTGCATGTAGCCGCCCAGGGATCCGGGGATAAAGGGGGCGTTGGCCCAGGGGGCCCGCTTGACACCGGTGGCGCCCACTTCCGTGGCCGTGGCCGCGGATACAATGCACGCCCCGATGGCGACACCCTGGTTCGGGGTCTTGGCCACCCAGACCGGCGGCATGGTGTCACTGTCGCGGCCACTATAGGTGATTACCCGTGTTTCGACCCCCCGGGGGTTTTCGCACTGGTCCGAGTAATTGGCCAGGGCGCTGGCCGAAACGGTGCAGCGGGCGTTGGGGTGGGAAATGGGTATTGGTTTGCCGTCGTCATCCGTCATGCCTTTTTCCCACAGTCCCTGGAAATTAAAACCCTTGGTCGGCGCATCTTCTCCGTTGCCGGCCCAGTGGGGTTTGCCGCGATCATCAATGAGAACATTGGACCAGATCACCTCAGTTCCCGCTTTCCTTAAAAGATCCATCAGGTAGGGATCGCCCTCCCGGTTCACGTCTTCGACGATGCCGAAGATGCCGCACTCCGGGTTGACGGAACGGATGGAGCCGTCCGCCGCACGCCACATCTGGGCCAGGTCGTCGCCGACAAAATGCGTGCCGGCCATGGCAGTGGTGGTTTTGCCGCAGCCGCTGGGAGCCGCGCCGGTAAACCAGGTAATCCGGCCGCCCGGGCCGTCCATGCCGGTAATGAACATGTGTTCGGACAATTCATTGCCCTGGTTTTCGTAGACAGCCTTATCGACCGCGAAGCGGTGGTTGCCTTTTTTCAGCAGCAAGGTATTGCCGGCGTAGGTGCAGTTGACGCTGAAGGTTGTGCGGTGGCTCCGGTCCATGAACACCCGGGCGTTGGGCAGATCCTCGGGCCGGTTCAGACCCTGGCTGTGAACATTGGTAAAAAAGTGCCCGCGTTCAGCAACTTCGTTGTCGAAATTTTCGAACGCATTGCGGTAGAGAATCTCGGCACTGTGGGTGACGTAGGCCGAGCTGGTGATTTCCAGCGCGGGGTTGGATACCGGCGCGCCGACCGGGCCGCGCATGTAGAAACCCACCAGCATGATCATGCCCCGCATGATGCCGGCCATTTTGTCGCGGACATCTTCCAGGGCTGCGTCCCGCAGCATTTTATTGGCTAGGGAACTGACAATTTCACCCTTGTTGGCGATGTAAAAGGTCCGGTCGATGATCCGGCCCTGTTCGTCCTTGAGGTCGTAGTGGATCGTGTGGTCCGGCATGGCAAGCGGTGCTTCCTCGCTAAATTTCGAAGCCCAATACCGGATTAAGCGGCGATCTTCTTCCGAGCCGGTATTGATGAAAATCGAGTCCGGTGCGCACATGGAGGCGGCATTGGCAATTTTCAAGATAACATCCGGGTTGGTGATCCGGTCGATCCTGGCAGCGTTTTCACCGTCCACTTTGCTTTTAATGAGTTCGAGCCCTGCAGCAGCGCTGGTAATACCTCCAATTTCACTTAGGATATCAATCCCCTCACCTGTGTGTAACATTCTGCTCTCCTGCGATTTCCAAAGAAGTTATATGGGGTTTAGCCGCCCAAGCGGCAGTCAAACCGCATACGAAAGGTGTCTCAATCCCGACCGGATGCCATAGTGTGTTTAGAGGCTATCTCAAAAATGTCTTTTGGTCCAATTTCTACGTTGGGCGCTCGGTTTCGGCACAAAGTGAAGCGTTAGCGCTATCCTCGAAATACTTAAGTATTTACCACGATGGGCATTGGTTTCGCTGGCATCTCCGGTTGCGACCCACCTTTTAGACTTAATCCGGCGGGAAGTCCCGCAACGCGGGGGAACCTTGCGCCCGCCTTGACTTTGAACCAAAATCCTATTTTTGAGACAGCCTCTATTGCACTCTTCCGGCCTCCCCATGGAATTGAAACGGTTGCTATATAGGGTGCGATCTCGACAAGTTCTCCTATATCGAGTCTATGCTTTACTCATAGGATGAAACGATAATTTCTTCCAGGGTTCTTTTGGGGACGTGGTGCACCTCCTGGTCGTCCCGCCAGTATTTGATGTCGCCATCCGGACCCACCTGCTCCAGTAGGATGGTTTCCGCCGGTTTGCCGATGGCCAGGACCAGCAGGATCTCCAGTTCATCCGGGATCGCACAGGCCTTTTTCAACTTGGGGTTGTTGATGGCGCCGAAAATGCAGCCTGCCAGGCCCATTTCCCGGGCTCCAAGCAGAATACTCTGGCTGGCAATGCCGTGGTCGCACCAGTAGTTGGTGGCAATGCGGGTATCACCGGTGATAATAATATAGGCCGCCGGCCGCTCCCCGGGTGCTGGGCCCGGCCAGTTTTTCAGATAGGCTGCCCACCCCAGACAATCGAAAATGGCTTCATTTTTTTCCGGGTTGGTGGAGGTAATGTATTTGAGCGGTTGGCGATTGGCGGCGGATGCCGAGCAGCGGGCCAGGTCGAGGAGTTCGCGCAAAGTTTCCGGTGCAACCGGGTGATCTTGTACAAAACGCCGGCAGCTGCGATTTTGTTTTATCAGTTCAGCAATCATCGTCACTCCCGTGGCAGGCGAACCTTTCTGGAACCGGCATGTGGCGCTCGATCCAGGTGAGAACCTGGGCGAACTCAGCCTGCACCTCCATCAAGGCCTTTCCGCGGTGGCTGACCTGGCTCTTTTGTTCCCGTGGTATTTCGGCAAAGGTCTTCTCAAATGGGGCATAATAGAAAACAGGGTCGTAGCCGAAACCATTTTCCCCGGAGGGCGTATTGGTGATTTCGCCCTCGCAGCGGCCTTCATAGGTCAGGGCCGGACCGCCGGGCACCGCGATGGAGATCACGCATTCAAAGGCCGCCCGGCGATCCTGGCGCCCCTCGAGTGCACTTAGAAGCTTGCGGCATTTGTCCTGGTCGGTCGCGTTTTCACCGGCCCAGCGGGCGGAATGGACCCCGGGGGCCCCGTCCAGGGCCTCCACCACCAGGCCGGAATCGTCGGCCAGGGCGGGAAAACCCAGTACCCGTGCGGTAAAGCTCGCTTTCTTATAGGCATTCGCCTCGAAAGTGTCGCCGTCTTCCACCACTTCCGGAATGGGGCCGAAGTCCTCCAGGCTCTTGATGGCTACTGGATAATCTTTTAAGAGGTCGGATATTTCTTTGAGTTTGCCCTGGTTGCGGGTGGCGATTACCAGGGTTACGCTATTGTTCATCGAAACCTCGTGATCCACAGGTCCCATTTAGAGACCGGCAAGCTCATTCCTGGCGCCCATGGGTATTGCGTGCAGGGCGCGCAGAAAATTTGAATAACTCTCACTACTAAAATAGACCGGCTCTTTTGTAAAGATTTTTTCTAAAGATAGGGATTGAAGTTTTTTTGAATCAATGTAAGTATAAGAGACTGTTGTGTAAAAAGGCCATCGGGGGTGTCTGCGGGCCAGGCAGGCCTTTCTTGAATCACCACATTCGGTTTCGTTATGAATATTAAACATCGTCTGCAGTTGGTTGCGCTGTTGATCGTCCTTGTGATCCTGGTCGGGACCCTGGGGTACTATGTCATGTTCGGTGGGAAATACACCATCATGGACTGCCTCTATATGACGGTGATATCCATTACCAGTGTCGGCTATGGTGAGATCATCGAAGTTACCGGCAATGTTCCGGCTGAAATTTTTACGATGGTGCTGATCATATTCGGCATGAGCATTATTCTATATGGTCTGGGCGCCACGACGGCCATCTTGATCGAAGGGGAATTGTCTGGTCTCTTGAGGGAAAAGAAAATGAAAAAAGCCATCAGCAAACTCAACAACCACATTATTGTCTGTGGCGGCGGGCAAACCGGTCTGCCGGTCATCCAGGAACTGGTCAAGAACAACGAGTCCGTCGTGGTGATCGATAGCGACCAGGACTCCATTGACCGCTGCCTGACCTATATAGAGGACCTGCTCTACATCCACGGTGATGCTACCGAGGACGAGAACCTCCTGACAGCCGGTATCGAAAACGCCAATGGCATCGCCATCTGCTTGCCGTCCGACAAGGACAACCTCTACATCACCATGACCTCGCGGATGCTCAACAGCAAGGTGCGCATCATTTCCAGCCTGACCAATGTCAAGCTGCAGCCCAAGTTGACCAAGGCCGGGGCCAACAGCGTGGTATCGCCCAACACGATTGGCGCCTTGCGGATTGCATCTGAAATGATTCGGCCCACCGTCGTGGACTTTTTGGATTCCATGCTGCGCAGCAAACAGGGCAACTTGCGGATTCACCAGGTGGTGGTCACCCAGAATACGGTCTCGATCGGCAAAACCCTCGGAGAGTCCGGACTCAAGGAAAACTTCGGCCTTTTGGTGCTGGGCTCCAAAAGACCCGGCCGGGAGATCCAGTTCAACCCCGATCCTTTCATAACGATCGATCCGGGATTGGTGCTGATTGTGATGGGGGAGGTGAATGATATAGCTGCCGCCCAGAAAAATTTTTAAATAAAATGGGTCGGATGTGCCCAATGCCGGCGTTTTATCGGGTTCGCGGTATTGATAATACAGCTTCACCCGGCAAGCCCTGGCCTTGAACAGATCCGACCCATTTTATTTAAAAATTGCGCGTTTCGTTTAATGGGCGTTTATTTCCATGTCTACGTTAAGGCGAATTCGCCGTATCGATAATACAACTTCGCCTCTTAAGCCCTGGTCTTGAATGTATGCGCCCCCTTTAGTTAGAAATTTGCATTTCGTTGATTGCCTTTCCGGCGGCTGGCCGCTGACGTCTGTATACTCATAGTTGACCAGATACGAAATATATGCGAATTTCCACTCCATGCTCCTCGAACTCTCCATAAAAAATTTTGCCATCATCGATGACCTCAGTATGCAATTCAAGGGGGGGTTCACCATCCTGTCCGGCGAAACCGGGGCCGGCAAATCCATCATCATCAATGCCGTCAACCTGATTCTGGGCAGCCGGGCCTCTTCGAAAATGGTGCGCACCGGGGCCGACAGCGCGGAACTGGAGGCGCTGTTTGCCATCCCGGCTAAAAGTAAAGTTGCGCGCGTACTGGCGGATCAGGGGTATGGCTCTGAGGACGGGTTGATCATCAGAAGGGTCATATCCGCCGGCGACCGCCACCGGGTCTATATAAATGGACGCCTGGCGACCATGCAGGCTCTGGGCGACATCACCCGGAGTCTGGCCAGCATTTCAGGGCAGCACGCCCACCAGGTGCTGCTAAATGAAGAAGAGCAGCTGGGGGTGTTAGACCGGTTTGGAAAACTCGAAGGGCAGCGCGACAAGGTCGCCCGGGGGGTCCGTCGGATCCAGGATCTGATCAAGGCGTTAAAGCGGCTCATGGCCAGCGAAAAACGTAGTTTCGAACAGCGCGAGTTACTTGCTTTCCAGCAAAATGAGATTGATGCTGCCGCCATAAGCCCCGGTGAGGATGAGAACCTGGAGGCGGAGCGCAAGCGGCTCAAATACGCGGAAACGCTTTACGGGACTGTCTTTAAAAGTGTCGAAATGCTTTACAGTGCCGATGGAGCCGCTGTTGAACGGCTATCCGCGACACGGGCCAACCTGGAAAAAGCCGGTGATATCGATCCGGCTCTTGCGCGGCGGGCTAAAGAGCTGTCCCAAGCGGTTTTCCAGGTGGAAGACGTGGTCCAGGAATTGCGCTCCTATCTCGGCACCATTGAAGTGGATGACAAGCGCCTGGAACAAGTGGAAGAACGGCTGGATGAACTCGGTCGTCTGAAGAAAAAGTACGGCGGTTCCCTGGATGCCGTCCTGGCATTTCGAGATGCCATCGACGGCCAAATGACCGAGATTGAAAGCTTGTCCGGCGCAGCCAAAAAGACCCGGGTGGCTCTTGCTGCATTGAACCGCGAGGTCGGCAGCCTGGCAATGAAACTTTCCGAAAAGCGCCGGAAAGCCGGGGTGCGGCTATCCAAATTGGTGGCCGCTGAATTGGCCGGATTAGAAATGCAAGGGACCCGCTTCAAGGTGGTGGTGGATCGGTTGACGCCGGATGAAAAGACGGATGAAAACCTGGCCTATAAGGATTGCCTGCTGACGGAAGGCGGGATCGATTCCGTGGCGGTTCTCATTGCACCCAATGTGGGCGAGGAACTCAAACCCCTCTCCAAAATTGCTTCCGGCGGGGAACTCTCCCGGGTCGTTCTGGCCCTCAAGGTGATCCTGGCCGGCACCGAAGCGGTGGAGACCGTGGTGTTCGACGAGGTCGATGCCGGCATCGGCGGTGGCGTGGCCGAAGTGGTCGGCAAAAAGCTGTCCGAGCTGGCCGGAAAATGCCAGGTTATCTGCATCACCCACCTGCCCCAGATCGCCCGGTTCGGGGACAACCACTTTCTCATATTCAAGCAGGTTAAAAAAAAGCGCACCCGGACCCACATCGAGCCCCTGGATTCAGAACAGCGTGTCCAGGAAGTGGCCCGGATGCTCGGCGGGGTCAAGATCAGCCAGACGACTTTGGAACATGCACGTGAGATGCTTGGCCAGCCTTCGCCAGGCAGCTAGCCGGCTGAAGGAAAAACCTGAAATCTGAAGTCAGAGATCAATGAATAGAAGGAGTTTTCCCTTTGCTGGCGGGAGGGATTGTTCAGTCCATGGCAAGTTGCATCGGACGTGGGGCGGGGATTGCTTTTAGTCCGTCCGGCGGCATTCGCAAAAGACAGCGGGTCGGTGGAATAAATACTTGCTATTAAATGGATTTTTGGCGGTTGCCTCAGCCCGGCTGAGCATTTATTAAAGTTTCCTGATAGGGCGGCGATATTAGACCTGATGAGTGTTTTATAATAAGGGGAGATCTCAACATCACAAGGAGATGGAAATGAAAGCAACATTGCGATTATGGACGGTCGCTCTGGTAATTGGCCTGTTTCTAACGATCGGATTTACCACAGCCCAGGCCGCCTACCGGACCATTGACACTACCCAGCTGACCAAGATGATGGCATCACCCAACAAGCCCCTGCTGGCCTTCAGCCTCAGTCCGATTGAGTATGGGGCTGGACATATTCCCAATTCGGATTGTATCCCCTACGAACTTGTCAAAAATTACTACGGGATGCCGGCACGGCGTGATGCACCGATCGTTTTTTACTGTCATGGACCTGGCTGAGTGAAGTCCAAGCAGGCTGCCGGGGCGGCAGTCGAACTGGGCTACACCAATGTATACTGGTATCGCGACGGCCTCAAAGGGTGGAAAAAGGCCGGTCACGAGGTTCGGGTGAAACTTCCCTTTTTAAATGAGAAGTGTAATTCCGGGATCGATCCCAAATCATTGGCCAAGATGCTCGCCCTGGACCGGGATGTCATTCTGGTTGATATTCGGGGCGTGCCGTCCATCAAAAAATTTGGGCGCATCGATTCTTTTACCATCGACTATCCGCTATTTCGCCTGAACAGACTGATGAGCGAGTTGCCCAAATATAAGACTTTGATTTTGTACGATATCAGGGGAAAGCAAGCGCCAATAGCGACCCGGTTCCTTAAGCATTTCATCTACAAGCCGGAGCGGCTCAGGTACCTTAAAGGTGGTATTGAAGCCTGGAATAAAGCGGGGTATCCCGTGGTAATGGAACAGTAAGGGTGATACCGGTTTATGCCTGTTAGGTCGAAGGTTGACGGCCGAACGAAAAAACCTGAAGTCCGCGGCCGGAGATCGGCCCTTGGATAGAGACTTCCATGGATATGAGGGCGGCAGACCGAGCCCCTCCAAAAACTTGAGGCCTTTGAAGGGCATTCAGTTTTTGTTTCAGGTCAAGGCGGGTGAAAATTTAAACCGAAGGCATACATACCGTGTATTCCAAGGATTTAAATTATCACCCAACACCGACCTGGTACCAAAGGGGATGGTTCTCAAAGGCCTCAATCAATTAATGGATTAGGCCATAGCCGTGCTCCCCGTGCAACGACTGATCCAGTCCCATCACTTCACTCTCTTCCTCGATCCTGAATCCCACGCTTTTTTCGACGATGAAGTAAATCAGGGCCGTTCCTACGGCCGCCAGGGCAATCGTGGCCGCCATACCTTTGAGCTGCACCAGGAATTGATTGAAAGCGTTCCAGCCGGCAATGTTGGCCGCGGCGGCTTGCATCCAGGAGTCACGGATGAAGAAAGCGAGCAGTAGCACACCCAGGCCACTGCCGATCCCGTGAATACCGAAACAGTCCAGGCTGTCGTCGTACCCCAATTTGGTTTTTGCATTGAGCGCATAGTAACAGGCAATGGAAGAGAGCGCACCGAGGATGATGGCCCCGAGCGGCTGGACCACCCCGGCCGCCGGGGTGATGACCACCAGGCCCGCCAGGATGCCGGAAACGAACCCCAGGGAAGTAGCTTTTCTAAAGATCAGGCCTTCGATGATCAGCCAGGTAAGGGCGCCACTGGCCGCGGAGACCTGGGTCATGGTCAGGGCCCGGGCCGTATCCAGGCCGCTCTGGATGGTGGAGCCGGCGTTGAAGCCGAACCAGCCGACCCACAGCAGGCCGGCGCCCATCATGGTCATGACCAGGTTGTTAGGATTCATTGTAGACATGGGATAACCTTTGCGTTTGCCCAGCAGGATAGCCACCACCAGGGCGCTGATACCGGCCGAGACATGAATCACCAGACCGCCGGCCAGGGTCTATGACGCCGGCCGCACCGGCGTTGAACAGCCAGCCGTCCGAGGCCCACACCCAGTGGCACAGGGGGCAGTAAACCACGACAAACCATAGGGCGATGAAGAGAATGTAACCGCGAAAGTAGACCCGCTCAGCAATGGCGCCGCTGATCAATGCCGGGGTGATAATGGCGAACTTGCCCTGAAACATGGCCAGGACATATTCCGGTACCCCGTCGACAATGGAATCGTCGATTCCCTTCAATAGAAAATAATTGGCATCCCACCCGACAAAACCGCCCATGATGTTTTTGCCGAACGTCAGGGCATAGCCGAAGACAACCCACAGGACCCCGATCACCGCAATGGCTGCGAAACTATGCATCATGGTCGCGATGACATTCTTGGTCCGCACCAACCCGCCGTAGAACATAGCCAGGCCGGGCACCATTAACAGCACCAGCGCGGTAGAGGTCAGCATCCAGCTCGTGGTGCCGGTGTCTATGTCTCCGGCGAAAGCGGTAAGAGGTGTAAAACAGACTATCAGGGTGGTAATGGCAGCGAGAATGGCTTTAGGCATGGCGGTATCCTTATTAGGGTTAATATTGAGTGGCGTCGGGCTATCGGGGGATGTAAATTCAAGACATGTGCCATAGAAACAAAATTGTTGAATATCAAGTAGTTTTGGGGATATATGGACAAAATTATTCTAGCATGACAAAAATGCATTTTTACAAAAATGCAATATGGGGCGGCCTGAAACTACAATATTGTAGATTGGGGGCTGGACTAAGGTAGAAGGTGTTAGGTGAGAGGCTGCAGGTACATGATCAGAAAATCGGGTGCCGGGAGTCTGGAGTCAGGGAAAACACGAGGTCGGAGATCTGGTGTCGGAAGGCAGAAAAGCTTCCCCCCCCCCCTAACGGGAGGGATTTGAGGGCGGGGGTTGCTTCAAGATCCTCGCTCAGTGAAAAAAGGGACCCCTCAAGAATGCAAGCCTTATACCTCGAACCAGTCAAGCACGCTACGCTGCGTTTGGGCCAAAGACCGCTTCTGATATAGCGTCTAAAAGGTGACTCCGTAAAACAACCACAGCATTAACAGCACAACCACGGCGAAGATAACGGTCATGCCGGTTCCGGCTTTGACGTAATCCTTGGTTTTGTAGCCCCCCGGGCGCATGATGAGGGCGTTGACCTGGTGGGTGGGCAGGATGAAGGTGTTTGAGGCGGCCACGCCGACCACCAGGGCGGCGATGCAGGGATCGGCCCCGGTTTTCAGGGCCATGTTCATGGCCAATGGCACCAGCAGGACCGCGGCCCCCACGTTGGAGGCTACCAGGGTAAAAAAGGTGGTCAGCAGGCCGATGATAAACATTAGCATCATGGGAGACACCTCCCCCGTGGCGGCCAGCAGAGCCGTGGCGATATATTGGGCCGTGCCGGTTTTTTCAAACGCGATGCCCAGCGGGATCAAACCACTCAGCAGAAAGATGGTCATCCAGTCTACGGCCGTATAGGCTTCGTCGATGGTGATCACCTTGCTTACGATCATGCCCACCGCACCGGTCAACAGGGCAATGGCCAATTTGACCTTGAACCCGAGTGCCAGGGTCAACGCCACCACCAGCCAGAGGATGGCCGGCACGGCCTTTTCCGGCCTTGTGATTTCGCCCTTGATTTCCTCGGTGAACACCAGGTCGAGCTTCTCTTTCAAAAATGGGAACTTGGCCCACTGCCCCTGGAAAAGCAGGGCGTCGCCGTGGCGCATCTTCATGGTCGATATGTCGGTTAGATGGACCTCGTTATCCCGGAAAATGGCCAAGGGGTTCACCTGGTAGCGCTTGCGAAAATGGATGTCACGCATCTTGCGGCCGGCCAGTTCGCTGTGGGGGGTGACGATCGCTTCCACGATGCCGGCATTGGCCGGCGACAGGTCTTCGCTGAACACCTCCAGACCAGGCTTAACGGTCCACCCCAGGTCCTGGGCCAATTGTTGGATGTGTTCATCGGTACTGATGATGCCGACCGTATCACCGGGCTCGATGATATCCTCCCGGGTGGGGGCCAGCAGTTTTCTGCGGCAGTGATCCTTGGCGATGCAGTCCACCGTGGCGTGGTACACGGGCCGCAGACTCAGGTCGTTCAGGCTTTTGGGGCTGAATTCGGCTGGTATGGTCAGTTCAAAAATCTTCCCGATCCGTTTGCCGTAAACCTCGTCCAGGTATGAACTCATGAAGCCTTCATCATCGCTTTTCTCGGCAGGCGGCAGGACCAGTTTACCGAAAATTATAAAATAAAGCAGCCCGGCCATGACCAGGGCCAGGCCGATGGGCGCCACATCGAACAGCCCAAAGGGTTCGAAGGTTTTTCCGGCCAGGGCTTCCGCATTGGCCTGGCACCATACTTCCATCAGGTCATTGAGCAGGATCAGGGGACTGGAGCCCACCAGGGTCAGGCAGCCGCCGATGATGGCGCAAAACCCCATGGGCATGAGCAGGCTGGACATGGGGGTTTTCAGTTGCCTGCTGATGCGGGTCGCGGCCGGCAGAAACAGGGACATGGCGCCGATATTCTGCATGAAGATAGAGATTACCGCCACCGAAGCGGACAGCAGGGCCATGATCCGGGTGCGGTTCTCGCCGGCCAGGTGGATAATCTGGCGCGACAAGACAGTCATGACCCCGGATTTGTCCAGCCCGGCCCCGATGATAATGACCCCGATGATGGCCACCACGGCATTGGAACCCAATCCCCCGATGGCATCGTTGGCATCGATGACTCCGGTTAACGGCAGCAGGACCATCATCAGTAGTCCCACCACATCCAGGCGCACCCATTCCAAAATAAACAGCACAATGACCACGACCAGCATGGCCATCACAATGAGCATATCAAAAGTAAATACGATCTCTGTCGTCATATGCCTTTTTTCAACGAAGTTTTAATTCCGGACCATTGAACGATGCTCCCTATAATCCGGAAGAATTTTAGCATATATTTCAATCGTGCGAAGAAAGATTTTTACTTTTGTCACATTTTAGGGCCACCGGCCGGGGCTGGTCGCAAGGGTTCGGGGGGCGCGCTTTTCCGTAATGGTAACCGCGCAACACCACGTCACTATTCCTTTTGGTTGGATCTTGTTTTTCTGCGGCGGGATGGCTTATGTCGCCGGTTTAAACTTCATAACATTCTAGAATTTCGCCAAAATACATTGTATGAAAGTCTTGCTCGGGGTAAAAGTGCTGGTAGCTTTCTTCTAAAAACTTAGGGTCCATAGCACTCTTGTGAACGATACGGCACTCGAAGTGCAGGCCGGGCAAATCAATGATCGGCGAATGGGTCTGCTGGGCCGCCTTGGTTTCCATGCCGGGTTCCTGGAATTTGTCTACATCTTTACCGGACTGCGTACCGCAATACATGACCGCGTTTTTCATGTCCAGGGCCGGGATGGAAACCGTGAAATCGTCGGCGTCCTCGATGATGGAAAAGGTGTGTCGCGAGTTGCGGACCATGATCATGAAAATGGGCTTTTGCCAGCAATGGCCGATGGTGGCCCAGCCGATCGTCATCGTGTTCAGCCGGTCGCCGGCTTTGACCGTCAGGAACACACCCTTTTTGATTTTGGCCATGGCCTCGTCAGCAACGGACATGTAGTTTACTTTATTCATGATGTCAGGTCTCCGCGTGGTAAAATATCTTTCAAGTTTTGAGGAAGAAGGGTCCCAGGGGTCGTGGGGTCAAGGGTTCAAGTGAAAGACCGTTCCGATCTTAAAAACCGCTTGAACAATTTATTAGCATCCCCGATCCCTTGTATCTCAAATCAGCATTGTATTTCAAGGGCTCAAGTCTCCGGACCTGGGGTTACAATGGGTTTTGATTTTTACTTGACCCCTTGCACCCTTTTATTTATTGAGCTCCGGTATCCCCAAAAAATGCAGCAGTCCAGAAATATTGTCGCTGTTTATCATTCCATCGCTATACTCTTTCAAAATTTCTTTTGGATTGAACGCGATTGCCAGGCCTGAATTTTCGAGCATGAAGCGGTCGTTGGCCCCATCACCCACAGCGACTACCTGGTCAATGGAAATACGCTCACTGTCCGCAATCTTGCGAATGATTTCACCTTTGCGGTTCGCATCGATGATCTCGCCCTTTATACGGCCGGTGACCACGCCGTCCACGATTTCCAGTTCATTGGCGAACACATAATCCAGGTTGAGCTTATTCTTCAGGTAATCGGTGAAGAACGTGAACCCGCCGGATATGACCCCGACCTTATACCCCATGAAATGCAGGGTGGCGATCAATTCTTCGGCGCCGGCCGTCAGGTTGATGGCTCCGGACAGCATTTCCAGCTGTTCGGTGGTGACGCCTTTGAGCAGGCTGACGCGCTCCTTGAGGGCTGCTTCAAAATCCAGCTCCCCCTGCATGGCCCGGTCGGTCATCGTTTTTACCCGGTTACTGACGCCGGCCACCTTGGCAAGTTCATCGATGACCTCTTCCTGAATAATAGTGCTGTCACAGTCGAAGATGACGACCCGCTTGGGTTTTTCGAAGATGTCGTGATCACGTAGAGAAACATCCAGTCCGGTATCTTCTGAAAATTTATAGAGGGTTTTGCGGGCGACGGACATATCCGGCACTTCGGAAGCGTCCACGCTCAGCTCCATGGCGATGTAATCACCGCGGGCAATCATCCGGATGGTTTCGATGTTGATGTCTATCTCGGCCATAATGCCGGAAACTCCGGCCACGATTCCCGGCCGGTCCTGCCCCATGACCGTCAGAACCATCATGCGCTTCTCGGCTTTGCGGCGACCGGCTTCATACGGTTCGATGTTGAGACCGAGGTTGAAATTCGACTCCAGCGGTTTCAGGCTGGTGTACATTTTTTCGAATCCGTGCTCCGAGGTACTCAGGTCGATGACGATGAACAGCGAAAAGTGCCCCCTTACCGAACGGGCGTCCACGTCGACAATATTGATGCCCAGTTCAGCCAGGACGTTTGATACAGTGTAGACCAGGCCGGGTTTGTCCTTGCCGACGGCGGAAATGACATACAGTTGGCTCATTTTTGGATCCAGTTGTTGGTATTCGTTATGATGGATTTAGTGTCAGGTAAAAAAAGCGAAAAGGCTTAAAAACAACAGCTCAAGGCATTTTAACCCACACCGTCACCACCCGCAGCGTTTTTACGCAAGTCATGCGAGTCTACTCATTAAGCATTCTTTCATAGCCAATAATCGGGTTCAGCGCAATACCGTTCCTAATGATGTTAGGGATGGTAAAATAATGTTTAATAAGATTTGATCTCCAAGCCTGAAACTGGCATCGCTTCGGCGAGAGCCGGAGTCCGGATAGAGGAGCTCTGGAGTATCTCGGCTGGATCCCGGTACTTGCCGGGATGACGCTACAACCATTGGACATAACCGGTCAATTCGATTATGTTCAGGTCGTTTTCTATTTTATGGGCTCTGGTGTGATGGTGAAAGGACAACACGGGTAGATGGTAAAAGATCGGCACAGTGATGTTTTAATCCTGGGCGGTGGGGTAATCGGGCTGGCGAGTGCCTATTACCTGGCCCGGGAAGGGGTGCAGGTGCGGGTCATTGAGCGGGACAAGATCGGTGCCGGAGCGTCTTCCGGGAACTGCGGGTTCGTGTTTACCAGCGATCTGCCGCCGCTGTGCGCACCGGGCGCCGTCAGCCATGAGCTGGCCCGGATGCTGGTGGGCCAATCGCCCCTTTTCATCAAACCTGAGCTGGACCTTGAAAAAGCACGGTGGCTGCTCGGGTTTGCCTTAAAATGCAGTCGGAGCCACCTTGAACATGCCGTGGCCGCCCGGGAAACGATTTTGAGATACTCAGCCGAACTCTATGCCAACTGGTTTGACAGTGGTGAATTCGACGGCGGCCGCGAGCGAAATGGAGTGATGATGGCCTGCCGAACCCGTGACGGGATGGAGCGCTACGGTCGGACCAATACGCTCTTGAAACCCTATGGACTGGAAGCCATACCCTTTCGGGGCGCGGCCCTGGCAAAACTGGAACCGGCTCTTCGGGAAGATCTATACGGCGCCTGGTACCACCCGGACGATTTCCACCTGCGGCCGGAACGCCTGGTGGCGGATTTGCGGGTGGTCCTTGAGCGGCTCGGCGTAAGCATGGAAGAAGACTGCTGTGTCGAGACCCTCCTGGGGGGCAAGCGTGCCGTGCGTGGCGTGGTAACCACGCGGGGCGAATTCACTGCCGATGGTTATGTCGTGGCTTTGGGTGCCTGGAGCCGGCAGCTGGCCCGGCGGCTTGAAACCCGGATTCCGGTTCAGCCGGGCAAGGGGTATACCCTGACCATGCAGCGGCCAGCGGTTTGCCTGCAGATACCCTGTTACATGTTTGAAACCAATGTCGTGGCCACGCCCTGGAAGGATGCCTACCGGCTGGGGGGGACGATGGAGTTTTCCGGCTACGGCTTATCCATTAACCGGCGAAGAATTGCCCGCATTAAAAAGTCCGCGGCCCGGTATCTGAAAGAGCCGTTCGGTTATCCCCTGCTGGAAGAGCGCAGCGACCTGCGCCCCATGAGTTATGATGACTTGCCTATTATTGGCCGGCCGCGAAACCACACCAACCTGGTTCTGGCCACCGGCCACGGCATGCTGGGAATTTCCATGGCCCCGGGCACGGGGAAACTGGTGGCTGATCTGGTCCGCGACGTGAAGCCGGAGATTGATCCGGTGCCGTTTAGCCCGGATAGATTTTGAAAATAGTTTGATGCTTGTGGATTAGAACTTCACCAGGCAGGTTGGTGAAACAGCCCCCCCCCTTGTTCCGAACCCCTTGTTTTACTGACTTTTGACCTCAGACATCAGCCCTCCGGATTTTTCTTCAGCCTTCTACCTTACACCCTATACCTTAATCCTTCAAAATCACCGGTCCGGGCTTGTAGGCGCCGGAAGTGACCTGTTCCCAGAACGTTTTCTTATCTTCCATCCAGCGGGAACCGAAACGTTGATCGAAGGCGCCGCCCAGGCGCTGGAACATGCGCTTTAGACCCGAGCCGTGTTCCAGAGTCAGGACATCTTCCAGAAAATCGGTAATGTCGAGCATGTTCTCTTTGGGGATATAGGCCCGGGCCCCCATTTTGATGGATTGCTGCAGGGCCTCGGCTGAAAAGGCATGGGCGGTGAGCATTACTGTCGGAAATCCCAGGTGGACCGAAGCGTTGAGCAGATCGAATCCCCGGACGCCCATGATATCGAGAATGACGGCATCGTAAGTCCAAGACCTGAGCAGGTGATAGCCGGTCTCGTAATCCGTTGCCCGGTCAAAGATCAGCCCGGGGTGGTCATCCAAAAGATCCTCCAGGGTATCCAGGACGTCTGGCTCATCGTCGACTGCTAAGATGCGTTTGCCGTCCAATACATTTGCGCTCATTTTACCTTCTCCTCAAAACCAATTGTCGCGCGCGTTGTCGCGCGCGAAGACGCTGAGGCGTAGAGAGAACAAGGGCCAAAGTATTCACGCTTTTGCGCCAAACAGTTTTAGTTTTCAGCGTAGCTCACAAATTTGATTTTAACTTTCTTTGCGCCTTTGCGTCTCTGTGCGAGGCTAAAGGTGTATTTGCGATCCTACCTTTTAAGGCCAGGATTTTTTAATCAATATATGTCGTCAACTTTTCAACCGGCTTGCGGGGAACTGCGGCCGGTGCCTGGGCTGGGGTACCGATGCAGACCAGGGAGATCGGGGTCTTGTCTGTCGGGATATCCAGAATTTTACGCAGTTCACCCCTGTCAAAAAACGTAAACCAGACACTGCCCAGGTCAAGGGCCTGGGCGGCCAGCAACATATTCTGGATGGCGGCGGCACAGGCCAGTTTATACCCGACGTTGCCTTCGGTCTGGAACATGTCCACCCCGGTTTTCTGCGGATCACCCACCACGGCGACAACTACGGGGGCCTGCTTCAGAAAATCGAGACCATACGAGTGCAGCCATTTCCAGCCGCTTTGCTCGATGGCCCAGGCCTTGCATCGCTCGGCTTCGGCAAAGATCTCGTCCTTTTTTTCCTGAGCGGTAATGACAATGAATTTCCAAGGCTGGGTGTTAAGGGGCGAAGGCGCCCAGGCGGCCGCTTCCAGAATGCGTTCGATCTTGGCCGCATCCACGGGCTCCGCTGCGAACTCCCGGCAGCTGCGCCGGCTTTCAATAGCTGTAAAAATATCCATAATCTCTCCTTAACCAGAAAACAGTTTCTTGTCCTTCGAAGTCCGGCGGGCTTCATCGTCGCGCACTTCCCGGCGCAGCAGTTTACCGACCTTCGACTTGGGCAGCATATCCCTAAACTCTATATATGAAGGCACTTTGTAGGCTGCCAACCGATCCTGGCAGAACCGGATCAATTCGGTACCCCCGACGCCACGGGCATCCTCTTTAAGCACCACGATGGCTTTTATGCGCTCGCCCACCTTCGGGTCCGGGATCCCGACGACACAGGCCCCGATGACGGTCGGGTGGTCCTGGAGCGTGGCTTCCACCTCAGAGGCCGATACGCGAAAGGCCTTGTGTTTAATGATGTCCGCCGAGCGTTCCACGTAGATCAGCTCGCCGGTGGGTTCAGCGCTGACAAAATCCCCCATCCGGCACCATGTAAGGCCATCGAGTTCGACATACGCCTTTTCCGTTTCCTCCGGCTTTTTCAGGTATGCCTTCAGCGTGTAGGGTGATGTGACCAGCAATTCCCCGCTCTCGCCGGTGGGCACCTTTTCCAGAGTGACCGGATCGACAATGCGACACTCCCGGCTCTGCAGTGGAAAGCCGATGGCCCGCGGGCTGGGTTCGACGCCGATTTTGCTGTACGTAACATGGCCGACTTCGGTGGAACCGTAGACCTGGTAGATGGGAATGCCGCAGTGGCTGCGCCAGCGCTCCTTGACTTCCGCGGGCAAAACATCGCCGCCGCAGTAACAATATTGCAGGGAGCTTAGATCGTAGCGGTCCAGGCGGTCATTTTCCAGAAGCATACGGTACAGGGCCGGAACTCCCAGCAGCCAACGGATCTTGTAGCGCGCAATGGTTTCCAAAATGGCATCCACTTGGGGGGTGGGCATCAGGACCGTGGTGTTGCCCTTGTTCAGTCCAATCGACATGAAAAACCCGAGGGCCATGATATGGAACAGCGGATTGATGGCAATGTAGGTATCCTGTCCCTCGTAAAGATGTTGGCCGGCAATATCTTCGGTGACGTCGTTGACGTAGGAGGTCATGCCGATGTGTGAACCCGGTACGCCCTTGGGGAAGCCCGTAGTACCCCCGGTGTAGAGGATATAGGCCAGGTCCTTGGACGGTTCGAGCGAGACGGTCTGCTTGAAGGGCGTTGCGGCCAGCAGATTGTTAAATTTGTGGATCCGGCTGTCTTTGGCGACTTTGCCGGTCGGTATCCGGTCGAAGAGAAAACCCAGCAGTCTTTTCCAGCCGGGCAGCAGATCGATCAGGTTGGTGACGACAACGTGTTCGAGGTCGGTCTGGTCGAGCGCTTCCTGGACGTAGCAGAAATTGGTGTCGGCGCAGACGATGGTTTTTACATCTGCATCTTTAATCATGTAGATAATTTCGTGAGATGTATAAATAGGCGCCACCGGTACGATCACGGCCCCGATTTTCTGGATGCCCAGAAAAGCAATCACCCACTGTACTGAGTTGGCGATATAGACCATGACCCGGTCGCCCTGGCCGACGCCGAGCTCGGAAAGACCACCGGCAAAGCGCTCGCTCAATTCACGCAGGCGGCGATAGGAGAATGTCTCCCCGAGATAGATTACAGCCGGCCGATCCGGGTATGTTTCGCTCATACGGTCGAACCGGGTATAGGTCAGTTCGGTATTCAGATCACCGGGTGGTGGTTGCATTTCCAAGAATCAAACTCCTTTCTGCGGTGTCTATCCATACCTGGTGCTTATAGCGGGACACGATTAAACACCGAAATAGGCGGCGCGTACATCCGGGTTGTCCATCAGTTCCCGATGGGTGCCTTCCAGGACGGCCGAGCCGTTTTCGAGGATAAAGGCATAATCCACGATGGGGAACACCGGACGGGCATACTGCTCGGTGACGATGATGGCGATCTTGCGCTCATCGCAAATTTCCCGGGTGGTCCGCATGAGCAGGGCCTGCATCAGGGGGCTCAATCCCAACAGCGGCTCGTCAAGCAGCAATATTTTCGGCTGTGCCATCAGGGCCCGGCCGATAGCCAGCATCTGCTGCTCGCCACCACTGAGAAATCCGCCCAGGCGCGAGCGCAGCTTGTAGAGGGCTGGAAATATCTTGAAGACGTAATCCAGGGTTTCTTTCGCCTGGGCCTTGGTGGCCAGATAGCCGCCGATTTTCAGGTTTTCCAGAACCGAGCTTTCCTTGAAGATCCGCCGGCGTTCCGGACAGAGCACGATCCCCATTTTGGCACGCTGGCTGGGTTTTATGGCGCTGATCTCCTGGCCCTGGTAGTGGATGCTGCCGGACTGGGTGATACGCTCGCCGCCGGACATTTCTTCTTTTTTACTGATATCGAGCATGATGCCGGACAGGGCGTACATCAAGGTCGATTTGCCGGCGCTGTTGGCCCCGAAGACACCCACAATCTGGTTCTCACCGCAACGAATGTTGACGTTGTTCAAAGTCAGCATGTTTTCGTAAAAGACCATCAGCCCGTTTGCTTCAAGCATGATCCATAACCTCCTGAACCTCTTCTGATCCAAAGTAGGCTTCTCTCACCCTGGGATCGGCCATGACCTCTTCGGCGCTGCCTTCCACCAGCTTTTCGCCGAAATTGAGCACCATGACCCGGTTGGCGACTCGAAACAGCTCCCGTAGTCGGTGCTCGATCATGATCAGGGTGATGCCGTCCATCTGGAGACGCTCGATCAAGGGTACCATGCTGGCGATCTCGCTCATACTGAGGCCTGAAAAGACCTCGTCGCAGATGATGATCTCAGGCTTCAGGGCCAGGCACCGGGCCAGTTCCAGGCGTTTGAGATAGCCGGTGGGCAGCGTGGCCGTTGTCTTGTAAGGCACATACGAATCGCGCTCGAAACCGATTTCCTCCAGGATATCGATGCTGACCGTATTGCGATCTCCCATTTTACCACCGCCGCGCCAGCCACCGGTCCGCCGGGCCCGTGGAGAGAATAGCGGAATCACCAAATTTTTATAGGCCGGCAGGCTGTAATACGGGCGCATGATCTGGAACGTCCGGGTGACCCCCATGTCGGCAATTTTATGCGGCGGTTTGCCGGTAATATTTTTGCCCCGGAAGAAAACATTTCCGGATGAGGCCCTGATAAACCCGGTGATGCAGTTGACCACCGTGGTTTTACCGGAACCATTCGGTCCGATGATACCCAGTATTTCACCCTGGCCGACCTCAAAACTGACCCGGTTGAGAGCAATAATCCCGCCGAATGTCTTGGTAACCTCTTGGACCTGCAGGATCGGTTTGTCCGTCATATTTTCGTCCACCTTTGAAACTGATGATATTTGCGCTGACCATAGACCATCAAGCCCTCGCTGCGAAAGGCGATAAAGGCCAGCAAAAGAAGGGAGTAAAAAACGATTCGCAGGGTACCGAAGTCCCGGAGCAGTTCCGAGACCGGAACCAGGATCAGGCAACCCAGGACCGGGCCCACCAGGGTGGCGCTGCCCCCGATAACCGTTGCGGCGATGGGCAATATCGAAAAATCCAGGGCAAACTGGGAGATTCCGGACCACATGTAAATGTGCACCAGGCAGGCGCCTCCCAGACAACCCAGGGCGGAGGCGATAAAAACAGCGATGGTTTTAAACCAGGTAATATTCATTCCCGAGGCCCGGATAGCCTGGTCATTGTCCTTGATGCCGCGGAAAACAAGCCCGATATCGGTGTTTACCAGGCGCCGGATGAAAAAAAGAAAAACCAGGGTCACGCCGATGACGAAATATTGCTCCGCCCAGCGGTTGCTGAAACCATCAATGCCCATGATGCCATCGGTTCCTCCGAAAAGGTCAAAGGCCTCGATGACCCGGGCGGCGAAAAGGGGGTACATAAGGCTGACAATGGCAAAATAGACACCCCGCAGCGGCAGGCAGGGAAAGAGAAGCAGGGTACAGACACAGGCCCCTATCAGGGTGGCCAGAGGCACGGTCACAAGCGGCGACAGACCGAAGGACGTGTTTAAGATGGCTGCGATATAGCCGCCGATGCCGACGAAAAATGCGCCGCCCAGGCACACCAGTCCTACATAATGCGCCAGGAAATCAAAACTCAGGGCGAGCAGGGCGTAAATGCAGGTGATGGTGATGACCCGCGGCCAGTACAGACCGGGAAGCACAACCGGCAGGAGCAGCAAACCGATAATCAGGAGGGCCCGCGGCATGATCAGGTAGGCCAGTTCTCTCCAGGACATCAAGGCATACAGGCTATCTGAACGGACCTTGATGCCACGGTCAATCCTCTCTTGACGAAGTTTTTGGGTGTTATTGGTCAAACCCGTTCCTCCAGTTCCTTCTGCTGGCCGAAGAGACCCGATGGTTTTAAAATGAGTGTCAGAATGATGGCCAGCAGGGCCACCATCATTTGGAAATGCGACCCCAGATAGACCACTGTCAGTATCTGGGCAAAGCCGATGAGAAACGCAGCCAGTACCGCTCCACCCCAACTCCCGATCCCCCCGACGATGCAAACCGCTATGGCCATGATCAGGACATTGTAGCCGGATTCAACCACGATGTTTCCCAGGGGCAGAAGTAAAATAGCGGCAAAGGCGGCCAGCATGGAACCCAGCCCCATGGCCACAACCGCCATCATGTCTGAATCAACGCCCAGCATCAGCGCGGCCCGTTCATCCTGGGCCATGCCGCGCAGCGCCAGTCCGATCCGGGTGTAATGGGTAAAGAGCCATAAAAAGGCGACCAGGACAGCTCCGGCGCCTACTACTACCAGTCGGTGGTAGTCTACCAGGACACCGGCGATTGTTGTGCTGCCCTCGATGAACGAGGGCAGGGTGTAGGTCATGCCTTTGAACCCGCCCCACCGCAGGCCTTCCAGGATGGCCAGGGCAATGGCGTAAGAGGCGATGATTTCGGAAATTTCCATTCCCCGGATGCGGATCAGGAAAAACTGGTAGATCAGCGCGCCGATAACACCGGTAATGAATAGAGCCAGAATGATACTGACCAGGTAGTTCAGCCCCAGGGTGTTGAGCCCACTCCAGGCGATGAACCCGCTGAGAACATACAGGGCGCCGTGGGCGAAATTGGGCAGGCGGCTGGTGCCGTAGACCAGGGCAAACCCGAGGGCGTACAGGGCCAGGGTGACACTGTTGATCGTGCCGTAAACAAGTATTTCCATATGGTGTTCCGCTTTTAGGGTCTAACACCGCAGGAGTAAAGCAACCCCGGTGCGGTGGAGGTCGCCTCCACTCCATTGGTGTTAGTACCGTTTGTTACATGCGTGCATGTCATTCTGAGGAGCGCAGCCACGAAGAATCCCTGCCATTGAAGCATGGTCGCGTGTTTAGTCTGTAGGGGACTCTTCGCTACGCTCAGAGTGACAGCCAGTCAAGCCGCTTAGCTATTCAGTTCAGCTTGGCTACTTCTTCATCCAGGGCGGCAGCAGAATTTCGCCCTTGACGATACTGGCCGGAAAGACCACCACACGCTTGCCGTCCTGCCATTGCAGGATACTGCCCACCGCGCCGTCCTTGGGATCGGCTGCCGGGATAACCTGGTGGCTTTTCGGATCGAAACGCAGTCGGCCGTATACGCCCATGACATCGGTTTTTTCCAGTTCGGTGACGACCGTGTCGGAGTCCAGGCTGCCGGCTCTCTCTATAGCGTCCTTGAGAACATGGACGGCCATGTAACTGCTGGAGGTGCCCAGGCCTTCAGGCTCCACGCCCCACCTCTTGGTGTAGGCATTGTAAAACTTCATGGTCCACTCTGTGGCATCGGAGGGCGCATTGCCTGCGTTGACCACGTTACGGAGCGTGTAGGCGCCTTTCCCTTCAGTAGCTTTCCAGAAGCCCGGCTGTTCGGCGGCGGCCAGGGTGGAACCAAAGGGCAGCGCCGGGATTTTCATCTCGTACCATTGTTTCAGCAAGATGGCGCTTTCGGGCATGTCCATCCAGATGTTGATGATTTCGCTATTGGTTTTCTTGGCTTTGAGCAGGCCAAGGGAAAAGTCGGTGGCCCCGGTGGGATAGATTTCAACCCCCGTGACGTTCCAGCCCTTTTTGGTGGCCACTTTCTGCATGACTTTGGCGGCGCCGCGGGCATGGGATACATCCTGGGCGATGATAAACAGGTTGTTGAAGCCGTATTTTTTTTCAGGGCGCCGAAGTTGGCGAACATCTCCCCGACCAGTTGTTTGGCCTCGCCGTGGATGCGAAAGCAATACTTGAACTTGTCGTATTGCTTGGCCACCATAGCATGGTATTTGGGAGTCAGTACGCCGGTGGTGACGATGGAGACCTTTTTATATTTGGACAAGAGGGACATAGCCGCAAGGGCCGCTTCGGAACGTACCGGGCCCCCGACAATGAAATCGGCCTCTTTGTCCAGGATCAGCTTTTCCACGGCCAGCAGAGCTTCACTGACCGGCACGCCCGGCTCCGGATCGCGGGTGTCGATCACCTCCACCGCAAAGGGCCGCTTGGTGCCGCCCACGTTGACTCCTCCGGCGGCATTGATTTCCTCAATGGCCAGGCGGATGCCCCTTTCCGCATCCCACCCATATAGAAATGCAGTTGACAGTGGACTGCCGATTATAATCGGTTTGGCTGCCAGCACCGGGCTGCCTGCAAAAACCAGCATGCCGACTGCCAGTAACACCAACAAGACTTTACAGCTTTTCATTTTGAGCCTCCTTTGAGTGTAAACGAAACGTTTGATTTCCAGGCAAGCACAGGGTTTCTAAATGATAAAGACACTGAAACGATTTAGGTGAACCTGTTGTTTCGCCAGGTTTTTCAGCTTAGTTCCAATTCTGAAAGTCAAAATGAGCGTCGAAAAACGACCAGTTACCGCCAGTCGGGTCGGGCTCTTTTTATCGCGGAGTAGTGCTGTGCGCGTCACATTACCGATAATGTGACGAAAATGAAGCGGATACAATATGAACACATGTAAGGCGGCCTGGATTTTAGCAGGGGTGCCTGCCTGCGGTCAAGTCTGGTTTTGAGTGCACATCGGGGCCGGTGGATTCAGCGGCTGAATATTTCTTATAGAGAACACTACTTGTTAGGCAGGGAAATATGTCTCGGCCGGGCTTTTAGTAACACTTCTTTTTCCAGCACAGCACCACCCCGGTTGATTTCTACCTGAACACGGTCTCCGTGTTTCGTGTAAAACAGGGCAATTTTCAGGTCCGCCAGGGTTTTGATCGGGTGGCCGGCCAGGGCGGTAATTATGTCGCCGGCAGCCAGGCCGGCCTTTCCGGCCGGACCATGTTCGATGGCGCTTTTAACGGCCAGCGCGCCCTCTTGCTCTGTTACCATGATACCGAGTTTCGGTGACTTAATTCCCTCGATCGGTGTGGTGAACAGGACGTAGTCGGCAATGCCCGGTTCGATGTCTTCATCCTGTACGATCACTGCATACGGTTGGGCGACCCGCCGATAAAGCCTTTGGGGGATACCATACTTGTAACGCAGGTGACCGTTCCCGGCCAGTACGACCAGTTTGCGGTCCGGATTAGCCTTCATCCAGGCGGCGGCCCGGGAGGCCATGGCCTCGTCCCAGAGCGTCTGGGCCTGGTAGAAATGGTTGAATTCGTCCAGGCCGGTTTCGCTGCCGTGCAGATTGAACACCTGCTTGAGATCCTCCCGGTACAGGTCGTCGGTAAAATCCAAATGCTCGGGGACCTGGCGGCGCTGTTCGACTGACAGGCTGTCGAGGCCCTGACGGCCGGTCTGGCGCGAGATTTCACCGGAAACATTGAGTGCTACCAGGGGGATCTGGTTGGCCTTCAGGTAGTCAATAATCGGTTTATAAAGATGATAATCATAGCGCCACCGATCATAATATTCCGATTGGAGCAGAAATTCACGTTCGTCGATCCGGCCGGCGAGGTACGCATCGATAGCCGGTTGATAGGGCCCCTGAAACATCTCCATGCCCACCCCGATCTCGTCACCGGCAGTGTGCAGGGCCTGAATGACCGCCAGCTGGTTCAGATGGTGCGCCAAACGGTCATGCTGCTCGCCCACGAAAATCACCTGGTTGGACCGAATTTCCGGGATAATATCCGCCAGGGTTTCCTTTTTTGCAGGCCGGACCACCAGTGGCTGGGATTGAGACAGCACCGCCATTCCCGCGTTCGACGCCGCGGTGGTCTTGTAAGTATTGCGCCCATTCTGAAAAGCGAGCGTAGAATACTTACCGTAGTGGCGCAATTTACGGGCGACGGCCCGGGCTTCATCCATACTCCCGGCCTGCACAAGCATCAGGCGCTTTTCAGGGGCAAAGGGGTTTTTGTAGATTTCCAGGCGCAAACCGTCCTGCGGTGTGCGACGACCACCCAGAAAGCGGTTGACCAAGGGGTTCGTGAATCCGGCAATAATCAGGGTGGCAGTCTTAAGGCGATCGAAATTGACGTTATCCGGGTCGATCCAGGCTGCTTTGGGGATACCCAGGGCATCCACCAGGGGTTTGTAAACTGATCGCTGCCGGGCGGCGGCTGCTACAAAAACATTGTCGCTGCCCAGTATATCGGCCAAAATCGGAGGGTGCTCGGCCGGTTGTAAAGTGCGCATGATGTCATACTCTCCATCGATAATCACCTCGACCGGAGCCGAATCCAGGGGGATGAGCACCTCCGTGGAACTTGCGGTGGTTGCCACCACCCGCGCGTGCTGTGACCGGGCGGTCTTTACCAGTACAGGCACAGCCAGCCGGTAGGGGCTGCCGTCCTGCTCGATAGTAAAGCTCAGGGCCAAACGGCCGCGGTCGAGGGCGAGTTTGGCATTTTCTATGGTTAAAGCCGGTATGTCCCGGCGATCGAGCCAGTGCGTGAAGAAGTCCTCCAGGTTTGCAGCGGTGGTTTTTTCGAAGACACGCCGGACATCCTGCCAGGAGGCCTCTTGAAAGCTGTGGGAATGGATCAGTTCCCGCAAGGCTGTGAAGAATAGCTTGTCGCCGTACCTGCGGCGCAGCATGTGGAAGATCATGGCCGCCTTGCCGTAACCAATGGCGGCCTCGGTTCGGGTGCGACGACTGGTAAAATGGCTGACCGGCATGGCATTGTCCGGGTTTACGTAGGCCTGGTAGTTGAGCATGATCTGTTTGCGGTAGGCCGGGCCACGGCCCTCTATGGCGGCATAGTGGTGATCGGCCAGGTAGTTGGTCAGTCCTTCGGCCCAGTTGCCTTGGGTGTGGTCGATGTATATCGAGTTGCCAAACCACTGGTGCAGGATTTCATGCCCCAATGACGTCCGGACGATAAACGGCAGTTTCACTACCGACTGCCCTAAAAGGGTGAACGTGGGCATGGAATATCCGGTGGGCAGGATATTTTCGACGATGGCAAAGCGCCGGTAAGGATAGGGGGTGAGCATGGCGGCGTACATGTCCAGGTATTTTTTGGTGTACTGGATATAGGTGTCCGCCAGGGCGGCATCTTCTTTGAAAAAATAAGTTTCGATGGCAATGCCGCCGTGGGATTCCGTATGGACAACAAAACGGGACGACGCCGCCAGATAGAGTCCGTCCAAAGGATTGTCGAAGTGAAAGTCAAAGGTGGTGTTCCCGGAACGCGTATGCCGGGATACCGCTTCAGACGCACCCACGGCCACAAAGTTTTCCGGCAGGGTGACCGACAGGCGATAGCGGACCGGGGTGTCCGGTTGCGGATACCAGCCCCCGGAAAGAAACACATGCTCCCGATCAATGAATCTCTGGCGCGAGTTCTTTCTGAACACGGCTTTGTATGTGATGCGGGCTTTTTCGCCGCTCGCCAGGTGGACAGCGATTTGCTGATGACCGTCAGGGGTAACGGGCCGGTTGTTGATCCGCACATCCTGCAGCCCGGCCACGGACAAACTGAATTCGGCCGGATTGGTTGAGTGGATCAGACCCGTTCCGGAAAATTCCCTGCGGGCCGGGTCAATGTTGACTTTGAGGTCATACGTTAGGTCGAGGCACCAGCCGGCGGCGGGTATCAGAAGCAACAGCAGTGTCAACAGGTATTTAGAGGCCATCTCAAAAATGTCTTTTGGCCCAATCTCTACGTTGGGCGCTCGGTTCCAATCTTCAAAATACTTTAGTATTCCTCCGGTTGCGACCCACAATCGAGGAATAAAACAGCGGGAAGTCCCGCAACGCGGGAAAACCTCACGGCCGCCTTGACCTTGAACCAAAATCCTATTTTTGAGATAGTCTCTAATGAATGCCATACAGCAGCGTCCTTCCAAAAGTGGTGAGTTGCAAATCAGAGATGGCCTGCAAGCGGCTGCCCAGGCGGTCTATATTTGCAGGCAACGTCCTAAAAGATAAGCGCTGTGGTGTTATGCGCAAGGGCAATTCGCTGCGGTTACGCTTCGAGAACTTTCCGAATCAGGCGGGCCAACTCTTCCATGACGACCGGCTTCATGATGAAACCTTTGATACCGGCGGCCAGCACGTTTTCTTCGGTGACCCTTTCACTATAGCCGGTACAGAGTATGACCGCGATATCCGGGCGGATGGCAATCAGTTCCGCGGCCAGGATGTCTCCAGTCATGTGGGGCATGGTCATGTCGGTGATGACGAGGTCAAAGGCGGACGGATTTTTACGAAAGTGCTCCAGGGCTTTCCGGCAGTCGGTGAAACCCGTTACCCGATATCCCAGGCGAGCGAGCATCTCCCGGCCCAGTTCGACCTGCAATTCTTCGTCATCGGTGAACAGAATGCGTTCAGTGCCGATAGGCAGCGGCGCCACCTCGGGTGCCGACCGGTCCTTTTCGCTGGCGATAATCGGGAAATAGACCTTGAACACAGTGCCGGCGCCTGGTTCACTTTCGACCAGAATGGCACCCCGGTGCGTGCGGATGATACCGTGGACCACAGCCAGCCCCATCCCGGTCCCTTCACCGATTTCCTTGGTCGTGAAGAAAGGATCGAAAATGCGTTCCACGACTTCGCGTGGCATACCGTGTCCGGTATCACGAACCGTGAGGCAAACGAATGGTCCCGGCGTGAGGTCTGGAACTTGGACCGCGGTTTCCGCTGAAACCGCCACATCTTCAAGATGAACGGTCAGGTTCCCACCACCTTTTTCCATGGCATGGGCAGCGTTGGTACACAGATTCATGACGACCTGGTGCATATGGGTGGGATCCGCCTGGATGGTTGCTTCCGACGCCAGGTCCTGCCGGATATCTATGAATGCCGGCAAGGAAGCTCGGAGCAATTTCAAGGCCTCTTTGACAATCGGGGTGATGTTCAAGGGCTTTGGTTCCAGTTCCGCCTGACGGCTGAAGGCCAGGATCTGCTGGACCAGTTCCTTGGCCCGGCTGCCTGCGCCGAGGACCCTTTCCAGGTATCCCCTGAGCCGAGAATCGGCTTCCACGTCCTGCAGGGCGATTTCGGAATAGCCAATGATGGCCGAGAGGATGTTATTGAAATCGTGGGCAATACCACCGGCAAGGGTTCCGATGGCTTCCATCTTCTGGGTCTGGCGCAGCTGTTTGGCCAGTTCCACTTCCCGGGTGACATTCCGTTTTACCGCAACGTAGTTGATAATGGCGTCGGTCGTGCTGCGTATGGGGGAGATGGTGGCTTCTTCCTCGTACAGGCCGCCGTCTTTTTTCCGGTTTACCAGATGGCCCCGCCAGACCCTTCCGGAGGAAATCGTATTCCACATCTCGCGGTAAAACTCTTCGGATTGCCGGCCGCTTTTCAAAACGCGGGGCGTTTGACCAAGCACTTCATCCCGATTATAGCCGGTCGTCTCTTCAAAGGCCGGGTTTACATATAGGATTTTTCCGGTGTTATCCGTGACCATAATCGATTCAGCCGCCTGTTCAATGGCGGTTTCCAGGCGCACGCGCAGTTCCTCTGCATTTTTACGCGGGCTAATGCCCCGGCCGACCCCGATGATTTCGATTACCTCCTGGTTTTCGTCCAGCACAGCCGTGTCCATCCATGAGAGCCAGCGCCAGCCAGCCCTGGTATGGGCACGTTGCTCCAAATAGGCCGTGAAGGGCGGCTGGTGGAGCTTTTCCATGGCGCGGGTCGTAGCCTTCCGATCATCCTCATGGACCAAAGGCATGAAGGTTTGGCCCAACAGCTCTTCCTCAGATTTACCGAAAGTTCGGCAGTAGGAGGGACTTACAAACAGGAATCGGCCTTCTGTGTCGACCTTGACGATCATATCGGTTTGGTTTTCGACCAGCAGGCGATATTTTTCTTCACCCTCGCGCAGGGCGGTTTCGGCGATGTGGCGCATGTCGATCATCCGGTTGGCGGAGTCGGCCAAGCGAGTGAATTCCGGAAAATGCAGGTCGGCCGGATTGATTTTGATAGATTCGGTGGCGGCTTTCTGGAAAAATTCCGTCAAGGAGTCCAGGTTCCTGCGGATCCGGACAGCGATGAAACGGATCAGCACCAGGATGATAGTTGTCAGACCCACCAGGGTGATCAGGATTTTTATATAATGGCGACGGATTTGCTCCGCCTGCGTTGCTTTCAAGCTGGCGACAGCAGTTTCGATCTCATCCATGAAAATGCCGGTCCCGACATACCACTGCCAATCTTCGATGCCGCGGGCGTAGCTGATTTTCGGTGCACTTTTCTGCCCCTCGAACTTGGGCAGGACGTAGTTTACGAAACCGCCGCCGGCCTGGGCCGCGGCGATCAATTCCTGTACGATTTTAACACCGTTAATGTCGGTGACCTCATACATGTTGCGGCCCTTGGCCGGACCGGACAGGCTCAACCCCCGATAATCGGACACAAATATATAGCCATCTTTGCCGTGGCGTACTCTTCCCAGGCGCTGGATGACTTCTTGTTGAATATCCTGATTGACGTCCTCTATGTATTCACCGGTGCCGATAAACCAGTCATAAGGTTCAAAATGCTTGACGAACGCGATCTTGGGAAAATGTTTACCCGCACGCCCGGGGCGGGTCCAGTTGTATTCATAAAACCCCTCCCCTTTTTCCTTAACAATGCGGATCATGTTCCGGATGACGAATTTACCCTGTGTGTCCTGCATGTTCAGCAGATTCTTGCCCTCCATTTCCGGTCGATCGGCAAATAGGATTTCGATGCCGGCCAGATTGGCGGCAAAATAATATCCGCGGCCACCGGCAAATCGGATGGGGCGCAGGGCATCCTTGATCATTTTTTCGATTTCAGTTCGCGAGCGGTTATCTCGGTTCTCGCGATAGATGTTCATGGCGATGTCATAGGCTTCAAAGGTCCTGGCCCGGATAGTGGCCTTCAGACGCTTTTCGGTGCGTGATATCATGTAGTTGATGAAATCAACAGCCTTATCCACCTCTCTTTTAATAAACGCTTTCTGGGTGGCCAGGTAGGCGGCGCGCAAGCTCTGGCGTTCCTTTTCAAATTCGGCATAGTCCGACTGAAGCCAGAAATAGCCCACCGTTGCCACGGAAAGCACCAGGATGGTGATCAGGCTGAACAAGATAGAATTGCCGACACTGAATTTCATTCAGTCCACCATTAATATAGCGACGTATCGATCGAACCGAGCGTACTGTCGGTTCGATTTGTCCGGAAGGCACCATCGACGTGTGCGGTGCTAAGCGATGCTGCTGTTTAAGGGGTTTAAATCAGTCTTGTAGATGAAAGTTTAACAGAATACGCCCCATGGGACAAATATTTATCTATAGGCGTGTTTGGCAAGGGGCCTTAAAAAGCCTGTGAGGCTATCCGCTAATATATCCAGGGTGTGAGCTGTCGCTGTGATTGCTGTTGATAAACCTGGGCGGCTGGCGCCGGGTGCTCAGCTAACCACCCACACGGCGATATGTTTCAGCGTGCGGATCAGGGTTTCACCAAAACGGCCCCGGAGATGCTCCGCGGCGAAACTGGCGTCTTCCCGACGCCCCACCACAATCGTGCCGAAATCGCCGCGCAGGGCGGTTTCCGTGATTTTCTGGATAGAGTTGCCCTTTACGAATAGAAAGTCCCTTGAGATGCGCTCGTCTTCGATGCCCGCGTCTACCAAGCGCTGGGTGGCTTCTTCCATGTAGGGTTTGAAGCGGTTTTGGTTGTATTTGATCCAGTCCGGATCATGGGAGGGACCGGCTGCCGTTCTGTCTGCCGGAGGCGCCATGGAGGCCGGCTGCAGGCAATGACAAAGGGTAATACGACACTTGCAGCCGCCGGCCAGGGCGCCGATGGAACTAACCGCGCGCATGGCTTCTATGGAGTCGTCCAGGGCTATCAGGATTTTTCGCGGGGCCGGTTTACCGCCCACCACAACCACCGGGATGTGACGAATTTTCACGATCAGTTTGTGGGCCATGCTGCCCACGAGCAGGTCCTTCAGCCGGCTCAGGCCGGTGCGGCCCATGACGATGGCACTGTAGCCCTGGTAGGATTCCTGAACAATGTCTTTTAGGATCCCGGTTTTCCGGGTCTGGGTCTTGATCGTGACCGCGCCTTTTTCAAAACCGGCATCCGCGAGGACTTTCAGCGCTTTTTCATTGAATTCACCCATGGCCAACTGCTGGTCCGCCAACCAGCCCATGACCTTGGTCTTTTTAGTTTGATAAAGTGGATTCCGGTTCAGATCCCAGAAGACTTCCGGGAATCCGCTGCCCACATAAAAAAGCACCATTTCGGTTGAATCCGGTTTGACCAGCCCGCTGATGTAGCGGACCGCTTCGAGGGCCTGGTCGGACCCGTCTACAGCCAGGAGAATTTTGTGTTTGCTTGTCATAGCTTCTAACCCGTTTATCCTCGCCACTCCGTGTCGTCAACAGTTGTCTTAAAGTCCGGTTCAACCACCTCGGGTGCCTCCAGGTCTCCGGCCCTATCGAGATCATCCGCCGACGGTTTACCGACAAAGACGAGCCGCTGGCGCTTGCATTTCTGGCAGGCCTCCAGGATTTCCAGTGAGCAGGTGGCCGGGTCGTATTCATCATAGTTAATGGTGGACAAGTTATCTTCCAGGGTGAACAGGCCGGAGGTCCGGGCACAGGCGCCGCAACCGATACAGCCGACATTGCATACCGCGACGACATCCTTGCCCTTGTCTTTGTTGGAGCAGGTGACGGCCAGCATTCTTTCAGATTTGAACGGGGTGATCGTGATGATATTACGGGGGCAGACGCGGGCGCAGGCGCCGCACCCCACGCATTTCTCATAGTCCACGGTGGCCAGGCCGTCCTCTACATGAATAGCGTCAAATTCGCATGCCCGGGTACAGTCGCCGAAGCCAAGGCACCCGTAGGTGCAGCCCTGGACGTCCGTGACCAGGTTCGCTGCCATGCAGCTCATTTCTCCCCGGTATTCATTGCGGCCGAGCCGATCTTCGTAGTGTGCCCCGCAGTGCACAATGGGCCGGTAGGGCAGGGTCACACCGACTTCAACACCCATAATCTCGGCTACCGCCAGGGCACAGCTCTGCCCGCCGACCGTACATTTGTGCACGGCCTCATGTTCGAGCGCCACGGCCTCGGCGTACTCCCCGCAGCCGACATACCCGCACCCGCCGCAGTTGGCCCCGGGCAAAACATCGATGATATCCAGGGCACGCTGATCCACGTCCACCTGAAATTTGTGGCTGGCCCAGCCCAGTATGAATGTCAGCACCACCGCCATGGTCAACAGGGTCCCGGCGGAAAGGCCGATGGTTATCAAGGTCATGGAGCCTCCACTTTCAAGGTCCTCCGGTGAGCACGGCCCGCAGGCCGGAGTCAACGCCGGTAAATCCCATAAAGGCCATGGCCAGGATGCCCCCCACGATCAGGGTGATGGCGGCCCCCTGGAAAGGTGCCGGGATATCGCAAAGATCCAGTTCTTCCCGGATGCCGGCCATGATGACAATGGCGATCGTGAACCCGACCCCGCCGAATATGCCCAGCGCCAGCGCGCGGCCCAGATCCCAGACCTCGCCCGGATTCTCCACCCCGATGATGTGGCTCATGACGGTCAGACAGGCAAACAGGATCGCGCAATTGGTAGTGATCAGGGGCAGAAAGACACCGAAGGATTTATAAAGCGGGGGGTAGAACTTGCGCACGTACATTTCAACGAACTGGACTGCCGATGCAATGGCAAATATATAGACAATATAGGTCAGGATGGTCAGGTCGATGACTGCGGCCGCCTCCGGCGATACGAAAAACGATGCGATCCAGACGGACACGGGCGCGCCGGGCTGCAGAACCAGGGTGGTAATGGTCCAACAGATGAACACGGCGATGGTCATGACGAACGTCACCGCACTGCCCATGCCCAGGGCCATGTCGACCTGGCGGGAAACACCAATGAAGGGGCAGATGCCCACGAAGTAATACAGCACGAAATTATTGATCAGGGCTGCGCTGATGGAGATCAGGAAAATGTCAACCAGATAGGCCATGGGTTAACTGCCCCCCCCTTCCCCTTGCTGCTTATCGGCAGAAATCCAGTTTACCAGGGCCAACAGAAGGCCGAAGGTGAGAAACGCACCGGGCGGCAGCACCATGATCACCCAGTCCGGCCAGCTTTCCGGGAGCACCGGGTAGCCCGCCAGCATACCGGTACCCAGCAATTCACGTACAGCCGCAATGCCCGCCAGGGCCAGGCCGAATCCCAACGATTGCCCCAGGGCATCGGCGGCGGCGGCCGGCACGGACTGCCGGGAAGCGCAGACTTCACAGCGGCAAATGATAATGCAGTTGACGATAATCAAAGGGATATAGGGCCCCAGGGCTTTGCTCATCTGGTACAGGTAGGCCGCCAGAAATCGGTCTACGATGGTGACGAAAGTGGCAATGGTCAGGGTGAAGACGACAATGCGCAGGTGTGGTTTCAGCAGGTTGCGGATAAGGCTGGTAATGATGTTGGCGCACAGCAGTACAAACCCCACGGCGGCGGCCATGGTCAGGGCGGGCTTCAGGCCGCCGGTCACGGCCAGGGTGGGACAGAGACCGAGCAGCTGCCGGTAGACCGGGTTTTCCGGCAGGATTCCCTGAATGAATCGTTCCGTTGGTGTCGGCAGGACTTGCATCTATGAGCGCCTTTCGATCGGTCTAAAGGTGTCCACTTCCAAGGAGTCTTTTACAGCCGCCATGACCCGATTCACGATCCGGGTCACACTGCGGGATGAAATTGTGGCCCCGGTGATGGCATCGATAGCGGCTTCGGAACCGGAGAGGCCGGCGGCCACGGTCAGTGGCCGGCCGGTGGAACGGCCCTTAAATTGCCCTCGCCATCCCGGAGCGGTAATCTTGTTGCCCAGCCCGGGGGTCTCTTTCTGGTCAAGCACAAACAGACCTGTCAGGGCGCTTACCTGCGGATCAATCCCGATGAGCAGATCGATTTTTTCCGCATAGCCCTGTCCGCCGGCTTTGATAACCCACCCGGCCAATTGGCCGGCATGTATGACCTTGAACAGGTTAAGGGTGATCGGGTTTGCCCCCGATCCGGCCTGCAAGGTTCCGGGAATAATTTGGACCGCAGCTGAGCCACTTTTTATTTCTCGGGCCCTGGCCGGCCCCCACACCAGTTCCGGAATTTTAGAAAGGGTTTCGTTTTGCCGGTTGGCCTCTATGCGCCTGCTGAGATTGACCTGCACCGCGGCCAACGCGGCCCCGAACAGAATGGCCAGGGCCAACACCAGCCAGGCCTGCCCCAGATTGGTGTCACGCAGCCAGCGGCCGGGTGAAGGGATTTTTTGCTTCAAGGCATGCGCCATGGATCAGGCTCCTCCAAAGGGACGTGGGATGGTCCACCGATTGATCAGGGGCGTGACGGCATTCATCAGCAGGACAGCGAACATCAGGCCCTCCGGGTAACCACTGAAGAGGCGCAACACCATCACCAGGGTCCCGCTTCCCAGGCCGAAAATCCATTTGCCCGTGGGGGTGAGCGGGCTGGTTACCGGGTCGGTGGCGATAAAAAAAGCCCCGAAGCATAATGCCCCGCCGGTTAAATGGTGGGCGAACGTCCACCCGGAGCCCGGCGTCAAAAAATCATTGACCAAGCCCACAAGCAGCGCGGACAGAAAAATGCCGGCCGGAATCTCCCAGGCGGCTACTTTACGCCAGTAAAGATACATGCCACCCAGTAAACAGGCGAGGGCGCTGGTTTCCCCCAGGGAGCCGTTGGTGGCGCCTATCAGCATCGGTACCAGGGACGTGCTCTGCCCGGATTGTTTCAGCAAGGTCAGCGGGGTGGCTTGGCTGAGGATGTCCACACCTGATCCCGGCACCAGGTATCCGGAGGCGGCCATCTTGCCGGCAAAGGCAATCATGATAAAGGCACGGCCGACCATGGCCGGGTTGAAAAGATTCATGCCCAGGCCACCGAACACCATCTTGCCGACACCCAGCGCCACCACACTGCCGATGACACCAATATACCAGGGCGCACTGGCCGGTAGTGACAGGCCCAGGATGAAGCCGGTGACCACGGCCGACATATCGCCCAAACGCAGGGGCCGGGCACGCAGTCTCGAAAAAACAGCCTCGGCGCAAACGGCTGCAATCAGGCAGATGAGCAGTTGCTTGACCGCATACCATTTGAAAAAGTAGATCGCCGCCAGGACCACCGGCAGCAGCGCCAGCAGGACATCGATCATCATGCGCGTAACCGTCATCCGCATGTTGAATACATGGGGAGAGGGGGCGACGTGCAAAGTGGTGTCGGCAGCGGTGAGGGGGGCCGGGGTCACTTTAATTTCTTCCTTCGGCTGCCAGCAGCGCCTTGCCGGTACGGATATTCTGTACCAGGGGCAGCCCGGCGGGGCAGCTGTACGCACAGCAGCCGCATTCAAAGCAGGCCATGATGTTGTATTTGCGGGCCAGGTTCAAATCCTTGCAACGGGAAGCCATGGCCAGCCGGGTGGGCACCAGGTTCATGGGGCACACGTCGACACACTGCCCGCAGCGGACACACACCGATTGTTCCACTTTGCGGATCTCTTCGTGGTCCAGTACGGTGATGCCGCTGGTCCCTTTTGTGACCGGAATGTCGGGGTTCGTAAAGGCAAAGCCCATCATGGGACCGCCGGCTATGATCCGGGCGGCTGTTTTTTTCAGCCCGCCGCAGTACTCAATCAACCTGCCCATGGGAATCCCGATGGGCACCAGCAGGTTTTTTGGCTCCACGATGCCGCCGCCGGTTACGCTGACCACCCGGTGGGTCAGGGGGATGCCGCGCATAACCCTCCGGGCGACCGAGGTGACGGTGGCCACGTTGGTCATGGCCACCCCGATATCGGACGGCAGTCCGCCCAGGGGGACTTCCCGGTTCAAAACGGCCTTGATGAGGTGTTTCTCGCTGCCCTGGGGGTATTTCGTTTTCAGGACCGCAATCCGGACGCCGGCCCCGGCCGCCGCACGGCGCAGGGCGGCGGCTGCTTCCAGTTTATTGTTTTCGATGCCGATATAGGCCTTTTTAGCACCAACCGCCCTGGCCGCCAGTCGGGCTCCGGCGACAATAGCCTCCGGAGCTTCCACCATCAGCCGGTAGTCGGTGGTCAAGTAAGGTTCGCACTCACACCCGTTGACAATCAGCGCCTGGATCGGTTTTTGCTCGCTGGGGGTGATTTTAACATGCGTAGGAAAAGCCGCACCGCCCAGGCCGACAATGCCGGCGTTGTGAATCTCCGCCGATATTTTTTCCGGGGCCAGGGTCTGGTAAGATTTTTGGGGCCAGAGGCCGCCATACAATTTGTCCCAAAGTTCCTGGCCGGCCAGCTGTTCTCCGTCCGCTTTAATGACAATGGCCGGCATGTGGCGGCCGTTGGCCAGGGTTGCCATGGCTTCTTTCTGGACAATGCCGGCAACCGGCGCATGCAAAGATGCGGAAACGTGGACTTCGCCTTTACCAACCATCTCGCCGAAAGTAACCTTCTGGCGTGCTTTTACCAGGGGGGTGCAGGGTCCGCCGATGTGCTGCTGCAGGGGCAGGATTACTTTTCCCGGCGTGGGTACAATTTCAATGGGCGCATCTGCCGACATCTCCTTGCGCTGGGGCGGATGGACGCCGTGGGCAAAGGTCCCGGCTCCGGGAAACTGACGCAGGGCACGATCACCCAGCGGGCTTTTTCGAAATATGGACAGCATACACATTCCGGCTCATAATTTATCGCACTGACGCCTACCCTAAATCCGCCGGCCGCCAGAGTCCTTGACTTAAATCAAGTCCCTGATTTCCTGTTTAAATTGCAAGGGCCCGGAATAGGCCCAAACCAACGGACCGGGTGAAACCGGCCGCTGGACGGATTGGAAGATCAGCAGGGCCTTAAACATAAGGGTGGTTGGCGTCGTTGCAAACCGGGGCATCCGGAAAAGCCCAAATTTGCCCGCATCCCTGCCGAAGCAAGATCGGGCCTGCCCGGAACCAAAATATGTGCGGTGGCGATCGCAGGTATTAGCGGCCGGTCGGGTAACCATCTCATTTAGCCCAACCGACCGTTTATCTACTTTCGGATGAGCATTTTATCGAGTGGCAACGTCACGTCAGGCATCGGCATACATACTCTCGATTTGAGCTGCATATTTTTCATTGACGATGCGCCGCTTCAGCTTCATGGTCGGTGTCAGTTCACCACCTTCGATGGAAAGCTCTTCCGGTAGAATAACAAACTTCTTGATCGTCTGTACCCGGGCCAGTGAGGCGTTGACACCGTCCAGCTGGGTTTGAATATAAGCCCGAAACGTGTCGCACTGCGAGGCGGCCTCTGAATCTCGGGCACCGCTGCCCGCGGCGGCCGCTTCAGAAGCCACTTTCTCAGGATCCAGGGCGAACAGGGCGGTCAGGTATTTGCGCCGATCGCCGAGCACCACCGCCTGGCTGATAGCCGGGATGGCCTTGAGTTGGCCTTCCAGGATTTGCGGGGCGATATTCTCGCCACCGGCAGTGATCAGCAGTTCCTTTTTACGGTCGGTAATCTGTAAAAAGCCCGTATCGTCCACCTGGCCGACATCGCCGGAGTGCAGCCAGCCGTCACTGTCGATGGTTTCCGCAGTGGCGGCTTCGTTTTTGAAGTATCCTTTGAACACATGGCGCCCGCGCATAAGAACTTCACCGTCCGAGGCAATTCCGACCTCGGCGCCCTGCAGGGCGGGCCCGGCCCAGCGTGTGCGGAATTTATGCGGCTGGGGCAAAGAGACGGTACCGGGCCCGGTGCACTCGCTCATACCATATACCTCGGTAATGGGGATATCGAGGCTGTGGAAGAACTCCAGGGTGTCCTTTGAAATAGGCGCTGCCGTAGAGATAAATAAGTTGCAGCGATCGAACCCCAACTTGTCACGGACTTTGGAAAAGACCAGTTTGTCGGCCAGACCGTGCAGGGCCGGCATGGGCCGGCCGGCCTGGAAGGCATAGGTGCCGGCCAGTCCCTTTTTACGGGCCCAGGCCGCAATCTTTTTCTTGAGGGCTGAATTCTGCGCACCGGCGGCCATCATCTTGGCCTGGATTTTCTCCCATACCCGGGGCACCCCGACAAACATGGTGGGCCGGACTTCCCGCAGGTTGTCGCCCAGTTGGTCCAGGCTTTCGGCAAACCAGGCCGTGCTGCCCGTTAAAAGCGGGATATGCAGGCTGACGACCTGCTCGGCAATATGGCTCAAGGGCAGGTAGCTGATAATCTGGTCGGTTTCACTGACAGCCACGCTTGCGGCCACCTGCCGTGTGGTCCAGACAATGTTGTCATGGGTAATCATGACCCCTTTGGGATCGCCGGTGGTGCCGGAGGTATATATCAGGGTGCAGCAGTCATCCGGGGACTGCCCGGCAATCCGCTTTTCCAGGTCGGCTTCCGAGGTTTGGGTAGCCAGGTCGGGCAGATCCTCCCAGGCGTGGACCTGTCCGTCTTCATCGGTGCCATTCATCAAGACGATGGCTTTGAGGTCCGGCAGTTGATCGCGGATCTGCTTGAATTTGGCCAACTGTTCGGCATTCTCCACGACCGCGATATTGGCTTCACTGTGGGCGGCTATATAGCGGCACTGTTCCGGAGCATTGGTTGTGTATATGCCACCGGGCACTGCACCGGCAAAGATTCCGGCCAGGTCGCTGATGAACCACTGGGGGCAGTTGTTGCCGAGAATACTGACGGCCTTGCCCTTTTCCAGACCCAGGGTTATGAAAGCCCGGGCGGCCATGCGGACCTGATCGTAGTAGTGCGACCAGGTGGTGGCCTGCCAGTTCCCGTCTATTTTCATGTTCAGGGCGGTCTGCTGACCGAATTTTTCTACGGTAACCTTCATCACGTCCATTACGGTTTGTTTCATGCCCTCCCCCTTTTGTTAATGAAAGTTGAAGCCGTGTATACGCCCGCGCTTTACAAGTGGGTTGCTGCCGGTCTGACCAACAGACCTGGCCGGTCGGATGGCCGCAGGCCAAACCTGCTTTATTTGGAACTGATAAACAGGGCGTGCCCTGTGGGTGTGTGGATCAAAATAAGCGCTGCCGGATGACATTGCGCCTCGAAATGATACTGCGGATATTGATTACCCAATATCCCAGTTGCCAGTTTTTGTCAATTCGGGTCGATGGCTTTATTGGTGAAACAGATGAAATCCCGGTACGATACGCGCTATGCAAAGATAGCGTTTTCCAGCTTGGGGACAGTTTTGTTGTGCAACCATACCGGCATCGTAGCAATGACCCATCCGGGCCTTTGAATCCGATTCCGATTTTAATTGCGATGTCCCTGGTGGCGTGTCACCAGGGACTAAGAATGCCCACGCCCAACATGAGCACCAGGCCTTGCGAAGACTATTGACACCGTCGGCGCATTGTCGCTATTTTAAACATCTTGTTTCACCGGCCAGCGTGTTCTGGTACACTGGCAGGCCAGACGAACCCTATCCAAGGAGAGACGTCATGGAGAAAGAAGAGATACGGGCGGCTATAGCTGAATGTGAATTTTTCAAAGGGCTTGCAGCAGCCGATCTCGACAAACTGGTACCGCTCTGCCACGCCCGTCAGTATAAAGGCGGTGAAACTGTTTTCATGCAGGGCGAAGTTGGTGAGTACCTGTACGTGATTGTCAGTGGACGGGTGGCGCTGGAAAGAGCTATCGACCTGGGCCTCCGCAAAGGCAGCGTCACGATCGAAGCCCTGGACAAGGGGCGCGTGCTCGGCTGTTGGGCAACCTTGCTGGGTGAAAAGCACATCCTGATGTCATCGGCTATCTGTCAGAAACCAACCCACCTGTTGACCCTGCGGGGAGGTGATCTGCGGGCCCTGATGCACAGCAACAAGGACCTGGGCTTCAATGTCATGGAAAAATTCTGTTATCTGCTGCGTGACCGGGTGCAGTCGGCGTATGGCGCGTTGGAAAAAATATAAAGGCATCTAAACATTTCAAATGCTTGACTGGCACTATACTAAAATAGGACCTAGCGGTTGTAGATGAACAAGGACCTGCTCAATCAAGAAGCGTTTTTTCTGGACGAACTGCCGCAGAGGCTTGAGAACTACCAGTCGGCGCGTAGCCAGTTGATTCCCATTCTTCAGATGGTGCAAAAGGCGATCGCCTATCTGCCGGCGAAGGCCCTGGGTATTGTCGCCGACTATCTGGAGGTCTCCGCGGCGGAAGTCTATGGGGTGGCCACCTTCTACAACCAGTTTCGCTTCAACCCCCCCGGGAAGTACCCTTTCAAGATCTGCCTGGGGACGGCCTGTCATGTCAAGGGCGGTGAGATTATCCTGGAAAACGTTGAAAGAAAGCTGAATATCAAAGACGGTGAAACGACTGTGGATCGGGAATTTTCCATTGAGCGGGTCGCCTGTGTCGGGTGCTGCGCCCTTGCGCCGGTCGCCATGATCGGGGAAACCATTCACGGGAATATGGCCCCCAGCAAAGTGGAAGGTCTTTTTACGCGCATCCAAATCGAAAAAGAGATGGCGGAAAGAGAAAAGCAAAAGAATGAGTCCTGACAACACCCAGGCCCGGCAGCAATATGATGCCCTCTGCCAGGCGGCGGAAGCAAAGCGCGCCGCATTTGAACAGGCTCCGGTACCGAAAATCCACATTGGCATGGCCACCTGCGGGATTGCCTCCGGGGCACTGGATACCAGGGCCGCATTTGAAGAAACACTGAAAGAGCGGGGGATTGCGGCCGAGATACACTCGGTTGGCTGCCACGGCCACTGCTATGCGGAGCCGGTGGTCATTATCGACCACCCGGCTTCCGGGTTCCCGCCGGTGTTCTACCATGAAGTCACGCCGGGCAAGGCCAGGATGTTGACCAAATTGTTCCTGGAAGAGGGGGATCCGCGCTTCGAGCATGTATTCGGCGCCACTGTGGAAAACGAGATGATTCCGACCGTGATGGAGTTTTCCCGTTTCAACCAGGAAAAACGGATTGTCATGGAAAAGTGCGGCCAGATCGACCCGGAGAGCATCGACGAGTATATCGCCGCGGGCGGGTACGCGGCCCTGGTCCAGACTCTCGGGCTGGCCCCCGACCAGATAGTCGCAACGATTAAAAGTTCCGGGCTCCGCGGGCGCGGCGGGGCCGGCTTTCCCACCGGGGCCAAGTGGGAAATGGCCGCCGCAGTCGAGGCCGACGCAAAAATCGTCATCTGCAATGCCGATGAAGGCGATCCCGGGGCCTACATGGATCGCACCATCCTGGAAAGCAACCCCCACCAAGTATTGGAAGGTCTGGCCATCTGCGCCTACGCGGTAGGTGCCGGCCGGGCCATCGTCTACGTCCGCTCCGAATATCCGCTGGCGGTCCGGACGCTGCGTACAGCCCTGGCCCAGGCCCGGGAGCACGGACTTTTAGGGGCGGGGGTTCTCGGCAGCCCCTTTGATTTCGAGATCGATATTTTTGAAGGTTCGGGCGCCTTTGTTTGTGGCGAGGAGACCGGGTTGGTGCAATCCCTGGAAGGTCAGCGGGGCATGCCCGTGCACCGGCCGCCCTATCCGGTGGAGCAAGGTTTGTTCGGCCAGCCCACGGTTATCAACAATGTCAAAACCCTGGCCTCGATTCCGCCCATCGTAGAAAAAGGCGCCGACTGGTTTCGTTCTATCGGGACTGAGAACAGCCCGGGGACCGCTATTTTTTCAGTGGTGGGGGATGTGGTGCATGCCGGTCTGGTGGAGATACCCATGGGGGTGACTTTGCGGACCCTGATTTTCGACATCTGCGGCGGAATTCCCAACCAGAAAGCCTTCAAAGCCGTTCAGATCGGGGGGCCTTCGGGCGGCTGCCTGCCTGAGGCCCTGCTGGATACGCCCATCGACTTCGATTCTTTGACAACAGCCGGTGCCATGATGGGGTCCGGGGGGATCGTGGTCATGGATGCGGACAGCTGCGTGGTGGACGTCGCACGCTACTTTCTCGATTTTACCCAGAAGGAGTCCTGCGGGAAATGCACCTTCTGCCGGATTGGGACCCGTCATTTGCTGGATATCTTAGAACGCGTCACCACGGGCGAGGGCCGGGAAGCGGATGTGGGACAACTGGAACGGCTCAGCGCAGATATCAAAGCCGGCTCCCTGTGCGGGTTGGGCAAGACTGCAGCCAATCCGGTGCTGACCTCGCTGCAGTATTTCCCCGAAGACTACCAAGCCCATATCGAAGAAAAACGCTGCCCCGGCATGATGTGCCGGTCTTTGATGACCTATTACATCGACCTGGATACCTGTGCCCGGGGCTGTGATGCCTGCGTGGGGGTTTGCCCCACCGAGGCGATTTTTACCACCAGCACGCGCAAAAAGGGTGTCGATCAGCAGTTGTGCGTTAAGTGCGGCGAGTGCATGGTCGCCTGTCCACCGGAATACGATGCTGTGCGCAAGGTTTCGCCTCCGGGGCTGGCACCGACTATCGAGCGGCCGGATACGCCGCGCAAACCGGAGAAACCCTGACGGCAATGATTGCCATGGGGCCGCTACTCACATGAACGCGATGAAAGTAACCATCACTGTCGATGAGAAACCATTTGAAGTAGATGCACATCTGAATCTGCTCCAGGCCTGCCTGGACAATGGCATCTATATTCCGAACCTTTGCTATCTGGAACACCGGTCGCCACCCCAGGCTTCGTGCCGGCTCTGTTTTGTGGAAGTGGGAGGGGTCGACCAGCCGGTGGCGGCCTGTACGGTAAACGTGGCTGACCAGATGGTTGTCCGCACAGACACACCGGCCGTGCGACGTCTCCAGAAGAGCGGCCTGCGCCTGCTGCTATCCGTGCACCATGTGGATTGTAAAAACTGCCCGGCCAACAAGAAATGTGCCCTGCAGGACCTGGCCAGGTTCCTAAAAGTCGGCTTGAAACCCAAACACCTGGAACAGCATCTCAAAGAGCCGGAGATAGTCGATACCCACCCGTTTTTGACGTACTACCCCAACCGTTGCGTGCTGTGCGGCAAATGCCTCCAGGTCTGCCGGTCTGCCAATGGGCGCGCCATGCTGGCTTTCGCGCAGAGAGGATTCGATACGGTGATCAGTTTCTACGGTGGGGCGGGTTCGGCGGCCACGGCCTGCGACACCTGCGCAGCCTGTATCGATATCTGCCCGGTGGCCGCACTCTTGCCCAAATAGTCCTTCTGAAGATTTATCCTATAGAAGTTATCTCAAAAAACGGATTTTGGTTCAAGGTTAAGGCGGGCGTTACATTCGAACCGAAGGAATACTACTGTATTTCGAGGATTTGGTCCGCTTTACAATCAGTAGCATTCCTTACGGAGGCGACTAACTCGCCAATTTGGCGCCCAACGCAAAGATTGGGCCAAAAGACTTTTTTGAGATAGCGTCTAAGCTTTGCCCCTGAATTTATCCGCCCGGATATCGTAGCGCCGCATAATCTGCTGCAGGGCCTGTCTTTCCAGGCCGCACGCCTTGGCCGCGTGGGTTACATTGCCCTTATGGGTTGCAAGCAGGTTTCCAATGAACGTCTGGTTGAAGTGATTGAGGGACTGGTCTTTGGCTTCCTTGTAGGGCCGGCCCGCCATTTCAGTCTTCACCGTTGCGGGTTTTGTGGCTGCGCCCCGCTGGCCAATATCGGCCGGGGTGATTTCTTCCCCGGCTGAAAACATGATGCCCTGGATCAGGCAGTTTTCCAGTTCACGGACATTGCCCGGCCAGGTGTGGGCCATTAAATAGTCAAGCAGTTGCGGTGATAGCCGCTTCAAGGGCTGGTCTAGTTTGGCGCAGTGTCGGGCCAGCAGGTGACTGGCGATCAGGGGGATATCCTCCTGGCGCTCGCGCAGGGGCGGCAACTCAATCGGGAGGACGTTCAGGCGGTAGTAGAGGTCTTCCCTGAATTCGCGCTGGGCGATCTTGCCCGCCAGGTCTTGATTCGTGGAGGCAATGATGCGCACGTCCACCTGGACGGATTTGGGGTCTCCGAGGGGTTTGAATTCTTTTTCCTGGATAACCCGCAGCAGCTTGGCCTGGATGGCCGGGCTGATGTCGCCGATTTCGTCGAGAAAGATCGTCCCCCGATTTGCCTCCTGGAACAAGCCGGTTTTGTTGCTGGTAGCGTGGGTGAAGGCCCCTTTTTTGAATCCGAAAAGTTCGCTTTCCAGGATGTTTTCCGGGATGGTCGGGCAATTCACGGCCACATATGGCTGCATTTTTCTCTTGCTCAACGCATGAATGGCCCGGGCGGTACCGTCTTTGCCCGTACCGGACTCTCCGGTGATCAGGACCGTCAAATCAGTCCGGGCTATTGTCCGGATAGTCTCGTATATGTGTTGCATGGCCGGACTGCGGCCGACCAGGTTTTGAAATGGTTCCGCTTCCAGGCATTCGCTGGTGAGCCGTATATTTTCGTTGAGCAGGCGCGTGCGTTCCAGGGCTTTTTCCAGGCGGACGACCAGGGTGTCGTGTTCAAAGGGTTTGGTAATGAAATCGTAAGCCCCGCTTTTCATGGCCTTGACGGCCATATCGATGTGGCCAAAGGCAGTCATCATGATTACCGTCTGATCCATTTTGTCGCGCCGGATCAGTTCCAGGCCGTTCATGCCCGGCATTTTGATGTCCGCCAGGACAATGTCAAAATGATTGCTGGGGAACGCTTTCAACGCCGACTCACCGGAGGCCGCTGTGGTCACCTCACAATCAAGTTCCGGTTCGAGGCTGCGTTTTAACAGGGTCAGCATGTCCTGCTCATCATCCACAATCAGTATTTTGGCTTTCATAGCGTCCTCTCGGCCGGTCCTCACCGGCATGCCCTTTATGTTCAGGGCACAGCGGGTAACGAGACGATAAATTCCGAACCCTGTCCGGGTTTGCTGGTTACATCTATATGGCCCCCATGGCTTTTCACGATACCGTAGCTGACAGAGAGACCGAGACCGGTGCCTTCACCGGTAGGCTTGGTCGTGAAAAACGGATCGAAAATGCGGGGCAGGTCCTGTTTTTCGATACCGTAGCCGGTATCCTTTATGCTGACACAGGTATGCCCGGTGGTCGCATCCATACGAGTAGTCACGGTCAACGTACCGGCCGCGCCAATGGCATGGCGCGCGTTCATGACCAGGTTCATGATGACCTGTTTGATCTTTTTCTGGTCCAGTACCAGCGGGGTCAGGCCGCGATCATAGCGCTTTTCGATTTCGATCTTTTCCAAACCACTGTGCGGCTGCACAAAATCAATCACTTCATCGATCACCGTATGAATATCGACAGTTTCCTTTTTGGGTGGTGATGTCCGGGCAAAACTGAGCAGATCTTCTACGATGGTTTTACAGGAACGGGCATGCTTTTCGATGGTTTTGAAGTCCGGATAGCGGGCTGAATCTGGTTTTTCCTTGCGTAGCAGCAGCTGAGTATAGCCCAGGATGATGCCTAGCGGATTGTTGATTTCGTGGGCAACACCGGACGAGAGTTCGCCTATAGACGCAAGTTTGTCCGCCTGAGCCATCTGGGCTTCCATGAGCAAGCGCTCCTCGACATCTTTGACCAGAAAGTGAATGGTATCCCCGGTTTCACTTTTGGCCAGGGTGCCGCTGAGCAAAGCTCTTTTAGAAGCGCTAGTCGCCGTTTTTAGCTCGATGTCGAAGTTGGAAATAAATCCGGAAGTATTGATCGCAGTTTGTATCGCCTGCCAATGGCGTTCGTCTTTCAAAAACGCCTGCAGCGGTTCTCCGGCCACCTGGTCTTCCGGAGCTTCCAGGTCCAGCAAGCTCTGGCCGGCGGGATTCAAGTCCTGGATCAAACCATCCCGGGTGGTTACCAGAATCATATCTTTGGAGACCTCAAAAATCCGGCGGTATTTAAATTCCGATGTTTTCAGAGCGGTTGTGCGCTCGTCGATGATCTGCTCCAGATTCTGATTCAGAAACAGCAGTTCTCTGTGGGCTGATTGAATCTCCTGGCGGTCTTTGAGAATCAGTTGATAGATGTTCCAGACCCTTTCAAAAAAGAGGGTGATGGCGGCCACCACCACAAACATGACCGTGTTGATTGCGCCACTGATAGGCCGGATATTGGCCCACAAGGCCTGATGCCCGGATAGAATGAAAATGTTTTTCAGGATATGGCCCGCAGAGCGGGAGATAGCAAAACAGGCCAGGCCGATGCAGATCCATAGCAGGTAAGGCCAGATGAGGTTTTCGCGATCCCTGTTGCGGAGCTTGGTTACGATCCGTAGGCACAGGAAGGAAAACACAATCATCAGGATCGAGCCGATAAGATCGACCAGGAATATGGGAACAAAGGAAACGTTCATGACAGGTTAGCAGGTTCCTTCTCGGCTTCCGTTTGTTTCAACAGCGATTTCAAGCCCAGATACAGGCAGATCATGGCCGGGACACACAACAAATGATCGAGTTTCAATATGTAATACACCCAGGGAAGGGCTCGACCGCCGTCCTGTAAGGCTATGTGCAGGTGCCATTGTTCGGTGCGGTTCACCTGGAGCCAATGGATCTGTTCGTCAAGGAAATGGACCGCCATGGCATTGAGGTTCCAGAGAATCAAAAGAACGGCGGCCAACTGGATGTATTTCCAGCCCGGCTCCCGAACCAGATTGCGCTGGCGCAGCCAGAATTCCAGAATACCCATGGAGATGATAAAAAACAGGTGGGCGATCTGATGTACGTAGAGCCCCTCCGGCTGGCCGTGGGTCTGGGTAGCCAGGGCCGGCGTGGCCATACCCCATAAGGCCATTGTTAAAGCAGCTGCGATCAGGGTCTTCAAATGTCGGGATTTCATGGTTTGTCCATGCCTCAGAATGATATCAATACTTTCTGAATGAGCTTAGCAGAAAAAGCCAGCAGAACAAGTCCAAAGATGATGCGGATGGTGCGGCCTTTTAGTTTCTCAGTCATCATCCGTGACCCGGCCTGCCCTCCGGCAAATGATAAGACCGCGGCGAGAAATGTGAAGCCCCAGTCCATATCCGCCAGACTGATATGGACCAAAAAGCCGCTGAAAGAAGAAAATACCACGATAAAGGTGGAGGTTGCTGCAGCAATTTTAGTGGGAACCTTGAGCACATAGATCAACAGGGGTACGATGAAGACCCCGCCGCCGATCCCGAGCAAACCGGCCAGGAGGCCGATTACTACACCAATGGCGCCGCCGCCCAAGACGCGGCGGGCTATGCCGATGAACACGGCATCCCGGGCGGCGGTCTTTTTGGCGAAGATCATGCGAAAGGCAGCGAGAATGATGACAAGGGCTAATAGGCCTGTGAAAAAGCGCACATTGATGCGGTTGGTAGCCAGGGCTCCGATCGGTGCTGCCAGGGACGATGAGACAATCAGCGGCAGGCCGGTGCGAATATCGACCATCTTTGCGCGCCAATAGGTTGTTGCTGCTGAAAGAGCGGCGATTCCGTTTAGTAAAAGCGATGTGGCCACGGCTGTGGAGAGAGGGTAGCCCAGAATCACGAAAAGCGGGGCAAATATGAGCCCGCCGCCCAGCCCGACCATGGTGAGGACGAATGTAGATAGAAAGATGATGCTATAAAGAACTGCGGGTACCATTACCGGTCCTTGGGTACGTCTGCCTTGACATGCTTTTTATACAGCCGGGCGCCGATAAACCAAAGGATGTGGATGAGGAGCAGGGAAATTACGAACCAGAAGAGAGCACCGATCACGACCGGCTTGTCGCCTGAACCGGAAAAGCTGAAAACATGGGGCTGCCCGAATATTTTCTGCAAGTTTGCGGGTTTGTAGGCTTTGATAATAAAGGTCGCGGTTAGCAGGACGGGCAGTATGGACGTCAGAATATTTTTTAAAAACCCTTCAAAGAAATAATCATAGTAAGCTTTATTCAGCTCGGCCTGATCGATATTCTTGGCCAGGGCTTTGCCCTTTTCCGGATCTTCGCTGGCCATCGCTTGGCGGCGCACCTCGAACCAGTGTTCATAATTGGCTTTCAGATCCTGATAGCGCTTGGTGTTGTAATACCGCGTGGCAATTTTGGTGAAGGTCACCAGCAGCAGCGTGATCAGGAATATAAGGGCGGCCGGCCCCAGAAAATTCAGCGGGGCCAACAGACCACTCATCAGGTTGAAGGCCAGTTCCAGCAGGGCCAGAATTTTGAACCAGAGTGTATCTAAGAAGTCGTCCATACCACCATCCACACTGCTAAAACACGCAGTTGCTGAATCACAGATGCGACTGTGTAAAAAGAAAAGGGGGAAAGGTCGATCCCTTTCCCCCCTTTTGGTAACACAGTTATCCGGCTAGATCCAGATTTCGATCTTGAAGAACCGGAAGAACAGGAAGAACAGCGTTATGGCCAGAACAATCTTCAGGGTTTTTTCACTGAAGAGTTTCTGGGCCCGGCTGCCCAGCATGCCGCCGGCAAAACCGCCGATGATGATGGCGACAGCCAGGGTCATGTCCGGCAGGTATCCGACCATGAGGTAACCCAGGAAGGCACCCACACTGGAAAAACAGGTGCCGATCAGGGAGATCGGAACGGCCACGTACATGGGCAGGGCGCCCAGGGTGGTCATGGCCGGCACCAGCAGGAAGCCGCCGCCGATACCGAAGGCCCGGGAAACCACGCCGATGGCCAGACCGAGAATGGCAAACAGCAAGGGGTTGATGGTAAACTCCTCACCCCAGAACTTGAACCGGTAGTCGGTCAGACCGGTTTTCACCGGCTCGATGCTGCCCATCTGGGCGCTGCGGCCTTCGGCTTTGGCCGCGGCCACTTCGTCGTTGAATTTTTTGGTCATGGCCTTGATGTTTTTACGCTTGGCCATGGCCGCCGGGCGCACTTCCATCAGGGTCTTGATACCCATGATGACCACCAGGATGGCCAGCCATTCCTTGTAGGCCTTCATGGGCAGAAAAGCCGATACGTATTTACCCAGCCAGATGGAGCCGATAAAAATGCCGACCGGCCAGGCCACCCGCCTTTCAACCACCGCGTACCGATAGAAGGAGCCCAGGGGCGAAAACAGGGTAAGGGCCATGTTGGAGGGTTTCAAAACGTTGGCAGCGTTGATACCGACCGGCCCCATGGTGTTGACCACGAGTACCTGGAAGGCCGCCATGAGCATACCGCCGGCCGCCCCGATCATGGAGAAGTAGGTGCCGACCAGGATGGCGCCGATCACGATCCACAGGGGGTTCATGTAGCGATACCCTTTGCCCAGCCAGTAACCATTACCTTCGACGGTGTAGGCGCCGGTTTTGGTGCCATTGATATAGACGTCGAAGTCCGTGTTCGGCGGGGTGTGCCGGAAACTCTTGAAAGAAACGGTGTATTTACCGGTGGCTTTGTCCAGTTTGATGGACGTACCTTTGTCCCAGTACTTGCCGCTGGTCGCATGGTCGGTGATAACGCTGCGGGCGAAGATAACCACCTTACCGACCCGGCTGCCTTCCTTTACAATGGTGTTGATCCCGTAGCTTCCCTGGTGGGCATACCGGAAAAAGTTCCACTGTTCGGCCGTCTGGATGGGACCCAGGGACGCTTTGGCGGTGGCATCGATGTTGGCGAAGTCCTTGTTCAGGTAGAACATGGTCGTGGAGTAAATGCCGTTGCCTTTGCCCAGTAGAACCGAGGGGCCGCCGAATTTCTTCTTCTTGACCGTGCCGAAGGCTTCCGGGTTGTTGGTCAGCATGTAATACAGTGGGGGAATCTTGGTGTCCAAGCTGAAATTGGCTTTTTTGGCATCTTTTTTAAACCGTTTGGTTTCGTGAACCCCGTCCGTATCGCCGGGGGCGAACATGTCCTGCTGGGCAATGGCAATATACAGGTCCTGCCCGGGTGCGATGGTACCCTCGATGGTGACCACATCGCCGGCTTTATAGCTGGCTGCGGAGATATTGGCCGCACCGGCGAGCCCGGGCGCGGTAAACGCAAACAGCGCTAACACCGCAATTAAAAAACACATGCTTTTCTTCATTGTTTTCCTCCTGAAGATGGTTAATAAAATAGTCCTACAGTATCGTTGGATGGCTTCAATTGAGTTTGAAATAATTGATGGCCAGCACACCGCCAAACCAGCTGGACCCGACCCCGAACACCAGCATGAGCAGCAGGTGGGGCAGGCCGAGCAAATACAGGCCGGTTGTGTGCATGAAAAAGGCCAGCAGGGCCATGAAGGTCAGCAGGGTCATCGTCAGGCCGGCCAGTATCGCTACTGTCCATTTGCGCTGGAAGAATTCCCTGGTCTTTTCAAGGACCATGTAGCCGGTTAGCGCGGCGTTGAAAGCGATAACCAGCGGTAGAAAGTTAAGGCTGTAAGCCGGCAGCAGGACCATATTTATGAAGGCGACCAGGATGACGCTGCCGATGGTCCCGACGGCAATGCTGTAGGCAGTTTTCCCGTATGGGGTCGACCAGAGATCGTACAGGGGTGAAAGGTTGAACATAAAGCCTCCCGAGGGGTTGTGAAATTCAAGTGACATTCATTAAGCAAGCTGTGTGCCATGGACTGGTTTGGGAGTGGTTGAAGGGGATATTCGGGATTGCTTCACAAATTTGCGTTGTTTATTCAAATAGATATGTATTTCTTCCGGACCGCGGGCGTTTGGGCTTTAGACCTGCCGGGTGCCTGTCCGGGAGTGGAAAACGGCCAGATTCAAGGTTTTAGGTGAACTGTGCCACGATGAATTGCATGTATTGTCAAATAGTTATTATGGTGCAATAAATATTATGCGGTGCAATATCATTTATGCACTAAAGCCCGTGCGGGCCGACCCGGCTGAAATTGCCTAAATCAATAACAGCCTGAAATTAAATAGATTGTGCGCATATGGAGCCGCTGCCTGGAATACCGGGGGGCAGTTGATTAGTGGTATGATTATTGCTGTTTGATTTGGATTTGTAAATAAGTCACAATAGTTAGAAATGACGTCATGAAACCCTATTTGATGGATCAATTTTCGGGAGGCAAATAATGAGCAAGTATTTCATGCTGCAGGACCAGCAGAAGTGTATCGGCTGCCACTCTTGTGAAATCCAGTGCAAGTGCTACAAGGGCCTGCCGCCGGAGCCGCGGCTCTGTCAGGTGATAGAAGTCGGACCCAAAAACATCGATGGCAAACCGCGGGCTTCCTATATTTTCATGCCTTGCTTTCATTGTGAGAACCCGTGGTGCGTCGCGGCCTGCCCTACCGGTGCCATGCAGCGCCGGGAGAGAGACGGTATCGTATGGGTGGATCATACTCTTTGTGTGGGGTGTAAAACCTGTATATCGGCCTGCCCCTGGGGTGCGCCGCAATGGAACCCCAAACTCGGGAAAGTCGTTAAGTGCGACTATTGTATGGACCGGGTCGATGCCGGTCTGAAGCCGGCCTGTGTCACCACCTGTGCCACCCATTGCCTGAGTTTCGACAACACCGAAAAGCTCCCGACGATCAAGCGGGGGCGTTACGCTCGGGCCATGGCAGCCCTCAAGGGGTCGGCCGCACTGGATTAGCCCGTGTTTTAGTAGGCAACTTGCCGTGCGGTAAGTTGCATAGCAGTGAAGGGAGTTGTTTGCATGGCGCAGATACTGGTTAACGGTCGAAAACACGAGGCTCCCGAGGGCGAACGCCTGCTTCCGGAATTGGTCTCCATAGGCTTGAAGATACCCAGCCTGTGCTATCATCGTTCGCTGACGCCTTCAGCGTCGTGTAAATTGTGCGTGGTCGAGATTAAGGTGCCGGGCAAACCGCCCCGCCCGAGGTTTTCCTGTGCCATAAAAATCAAGGACGCCATCGAGATTACGACTGAGAGTGCTCTGGTCTACCAGATGCGCAGCAAAGCCCTGGGAGATCTTTTAAATATGGCGCCCAATGCCGAAGCCATTCATCAAATTGGGCGCGAATTCGGGCTTTCCACCGGTATTCGGCCTGATGGCTGTATTCGCTGCCGCTTATGCGTGCGGGTCTGCGCTGAGATCATTGGGGCGCGGGCATTGAAAATCGAGAAACGGGGCAACCTGAAATATATAGTCCCTGCTTCCGCCGATGCATGCATCGGCTGTTTGACCTGCACCAATATATGCCCCACCGGGGCCATCCGCTATGAGGACCATGAGCAGGTCCGGACCTTGATGATTAGAGATGAAATGATTGCCCGGCATACCCTGAAGCATTGTGAGATCTGCGGACGACAGTTTGCAACGGAAAAGTTCTTGGCACATGTGAAGACCGGTGATGGTGAGCACCCGGAAGAGAAAAGCGAACATACCCGCTGCCCAACTTGTGCAAAGCTTTATTATCGCAAGAATTTAAACCTGGTTGCCCCGAAATTGGCCAAATGAGACCAACTGATGATTTTAACGGCAGCTTCTAAGCGCGGTTTCTAGAAGCGTTGAAGGTTACAAAGTGAAAAATAGATGCCCCGTAAATGACAGTGTCGCAACCCTGAACCGGGCTCTGGATGCCAATGCACTGAAAATTCCACGCAATCGGAGGGTGGCGGCCGAAATCCTGCAGTTGATGCAGGAGATTGCCACCGGTGCCTCCGGTTACCGACATATTGACGCCGTAAGCGCGCTTTCCATGGAATTGACGGCCACCGGAGAGGAAAAAGCCGCGGCGGATCTGGGGCGCTACATGCTAACGATTCTGGCAGACGAATTGGAATCTTTGCACAGTCACGTCAAGACCCACAATTGCCCAACCGAAGAGTGTGAACGCCTGACCCCGGCTCCCTGCCAGATGGCCTGCCCGGCCGGGATTGATGTGCCCACCTACATTTCCCTGATCGGTTTGGGACGGGATGCGGAAGCGATAGAGGTCATCAGAAAAGACAATCCCTTTCCCTGGGTCTGCGGTCTGGTCTGCACGCGGCCCTGCGAATTTATGTGCGTGCGCGGCCGGATTGACACGCCGGTCTCTATCAAGTTCCTGAAAGCCTTTGCCTCCGAGAGGGCCCTGTCGGAAAGAAATTATAAAAACCCGGAAAAAGCACCCGCCAAATCCGAAAAAGTATGCGTGGTCGGCGCCGGTCCCGGCGGGTTGAGTGCGGCTTACTATTTGGCCCTTAAAGGTTATACAGTGCGCGTTATAGAGGCCCTGCCGGTTTCCGGGGGGATGATTATGGTGGGCATTCCCCGCTACCGGCTGCCCCGGGAAGTGATCGACCGGGAGGTGGCCATGATCGAAGAATTGGGGGTTGAGTTCCAGTACAATACCCGCTTCGGTACCGATGTAACCTTTGAGCAGTTGCAGGCAGAGGGTTTTACGGCCTTTTGTTTTGCCATCGGGGCCCACCAGGCTTACAAGATGCGGATTCCCGGAGAGGATGATTTCCCCCAGGTGCTCGATGCCATCGATTTGCTCAAGAAGGTCGCCCTGGGCGATCGGCACGTTCCCGGCCGGCAGGTGATCTTCATCGGTGGCGGTAACGTGGCCATTGACGCAGCCCGCACTTGCCTGCGATTGGGGTGCGAGGAGGTCACGATCGCCTACCGCCGTACCAGGACCGAGATGCCGGCCGACGCAGAAGAGGTTGAACAGGCCGAAGAAGAAGGTGTGCGCCTCTCCTTTCTGACGATTCCAGTGGCCATAAAGGGTGAAGCCGGGCACGTAGTCGGTTTGCAATGTGAAAAAGCCCGAATGGTGAAACAGGCCGGAAGTGACCGGCTCTCGCCACGGCCGATTGAAGGCAGCGATCACTTCATGCCGGCGGACGTGGTTATCAGTGCGATTGGACAGCAGGTGGATCACACCGGGTTCAAAGAGCTGGAAGGCTTGACTTGGACCCGGCGTCAGACCCTGGATGTGAAGATGGCCAGCATGGAAACATCCCTGGCGGGCGTTTTCGCCGTTGGGGATGCGGTAACCGGGCCGGCCACCGTCATAGAAGCGATCGGCGGTGGTAAGCGGGCGGCGGCCTCCATCGACCGTTACCTTTCCGGACTGCCTCAGCCCCAGATGCCGCCCGTTCCGGTACGCCGAGGCCGAGCCGAGTTCATGGAGGTACCGGCCAGCACGAAAATGATCCTGAGAAGACCGGAAATGCCACTGCTGAATCTGGACCGGCGGCGCACCACCTACCAGCAGGTTGAACTGGGGTATCCGGAAAATGCAGTCCGGGAAGAGGCGCGCCGATGCCTGCGCTGCGATATCTGCCGGCGCTGCGGTGTCTGTGTTGAGGTGTGTCGGGACAAAATGAAAATTGATGCTCTGCATCTGGGATTTCTCGATTTCGACCATCCCGTAAAAACTGATTTCCGGCTCACTGAAGAAGCGTGTATCGCGTGCGGTGCCTGTGCCGAAAATTGCCCCACCGGGGCCATGCAGATCGAAGAAAAAAACGGTGAGCGCCTGCTTTCCCTATGCGGCACAATTTTAAATCGGCAGAAACTAGTGAATTGCCAGACTTGTGGGGCCACCATTGGTTCGGAGAAGTACCTGGATTATATTCGGGCGAGAGTCGCCTCTCAGGCACCGGTTTCAACCGGGGGGCCTGTTTGTGACAAATGTGCCCGCGCGGGAAAACGGACCCGCAAACTGCCGGTTTCCAACTTATAGACAGGAGATGACCATGACGTTCAAACGCGGTCAACGGATTGAAGTATACCGGCGCTCTAGTGACGAACAGTGGGAAGATTACATGGATAGTTTCGTCGGTTGCCACGGGATTATTACCGATCCGGATTCTACCATCAATGATCCGGATGCGCTGGTGGAAGTCAGTCTCGATGGCAAAGGTACCCATCGTCTGCCCCAGGAGAGCATGCGTCTGCTTGATGATTGATAAATTAAAGACAACGAATTGTTGGTTGGGCAACACACCACCTGTAATGCATATCCAGGTGGGATAATTAGTTAAGGAGAAATAAGATGGCAAAAAGTTCAGTATTCAGTGTTTGCGGCATGTGTACGGTACACTGCCCCATAAAGGTACATGTGGAAAACGGTCAGGTTGACTTCATTCAAGGGAACCCGCACGTCCCGGCCATGAAAAACGCCGTGTGCCCCCGAGGGGCGGCCGGCACTGCGTTGATCGATGATTCGGAAAGGCCCCAAACGCCCTTGATTCGTGAGGGGGCTCGCGGTGAAGGCAAGTGGCGTAAGGCTACCTGGGACGAAGCCTTTGATTGCGTGGCCGAGCGCTTGGAAGCGGTCCGCGAAAAATACGGGGCCAAGGCCATCGCCTTGACCGATCGCGGTGGCCCCTTCCGGGACATTCACCGTGCCTTTTTGCGTGGCATCGGGACGCCCAACTACAACAACCATGACTCTTCCTGCGCGCGCAACGTGCAGCACGCGGCCCTGTCTCTGACCGGCATGGGGCGCAAGGCGGTGGCTTACGATTTCAAAAATGCGCGCCACGTGGTTTTGCAGCTGAGAAATATTTTCGAAGCCATCAACGTCCAGGAAGTCAACAACCTGATGGATGCCATGGAGCAGGGGTGCAAGCTTACCGTGATCGATATTCGGGCCAATATATCCGCAACCAAAGCCAATCGTTACCTGCAGATCCGTCCGGGAACCGATTATGCCTTTAACCTCGCGGTTATTCACGAATTGCTCGACAAACGCCTCTACGACAAGAAGTTTGTGAATCGCTACATTGAAGGTGTGAAAGAACTGGAACAATTCGTCAAGCCCTATACCCCGGAGTGGGCTGAAAAGGAGACCGGGATCGAAGCGTTTCAGATCCGCCAGTTCGTCAAGGATCTGGCCGAAGCCGCACCGGCCGTGATCTGGCATCCGGGTTGGATGGCGGCGCGTTACACCGATTCGTTTTATGTCTGCCGTAGTATCTACATCATCAACGCCCTTTTGGGGGCCTATGGGGCCAAGGGTGGCCTGCCCTTTGTCAACAAGCCGGGTGATGTCGACCGGAAGGGTCTGAAGAAATTCATGGATCTTTATGCCAAGCCCAAAGAAAAACGGGCCGACGGTGTCGGCTGGAAATATAAGCAATTTGAAGAAGGCCCCGGATTGGCCCACCTGTTGTATGAAGTCATGGAATCCGAGGAGCCCTATCCGGTCAAAGCGTATATTGCCTATCGCCACGATCCCCTGATGGGTTACCCGGAACCCGAACGTCTGAAAAAAATGTGGGACAAGCTGGACCTGCTGGTGTCGGTAACCTTCAGCTGGTCCGACACGGCCTGGCATTCGGATGTGGTGCTGCCGCTGTCGCCCTACCTGGAACGTGAAAGCATCGTAGTGACGAAAAATGCTTTGAAACCCCAGTTTTTTGTACGCCGACGCTCCGTCGAACCCCGCTATGACACCCGGGCCGACTGGGAGATTGTGGCCGGCCTGGCCAAGCGTATGGGCTTGCCGGAGCTGGTTTTCGACAAGGTTGAGGACCTTTGGAACTTCCAACTGGAGGGGACCGGGGTAACCATCGACGATTTTAATACCACCGGACTGGTGCCTCTGGCGGCAAAACCCCTTTACCGAGACTTCGAAGATATCAAGTTCAAAACCGACACCGGCAAGATAGAAATCATCAGTCCAAAACTGGAAGACAATGGGTTGCCGTCTCTGAAACCCTATCAGGCGCCCGCGGTGCCGCCGGAAGGCAGTTTCCGCCTGACCTTCGGCCGCTGTGCGCTGCATACCCAGGGACACACCGTCAACAACCCCATGCTCCACGACCAGATGCCGGAAAACGTACTTTGGATCAATAAGGGCGCCGCCAGTCCGCTGGGGATTGCCGACGGCGACCGGGTGGACGTCAGCCAGGACGGTTACACGGAAACTATTACCGCCAAGGTCACCGATATGATTCATCCGGAAGCGGTTTTCGTCATCCACGGCTTCGGGCACAAGCTGCCGGTGGAAAGCCGGGCTTATGGCAAAGGCCTCGCCGACAACAAGTTTATGAAAGGCGGCCTGGACAAGTGGGATAAAGCCGGTGGCGCGATTGCCTACCAGGAGCATTTTGTCAAAGTTCGCAAGGCTTCCTGACCCGTGTTCAACTTTAGACTGTTTCTAATTTACCTTTTAGCCCAAACTGGGCGTTGGGCGCTCGTTAACGCTTAGCAATACCATCAGCACTTCCATGCGCTGATGCCCTTTACAGGCTGGGACCTGTAATACCTCCTGAAAGGTCCGGGCGGAGTTATCCGCCCGGACCTCTGCCTTTGATCTTACCTTTGATCCGTGTTACAAAGCGCTTTCGGAAAATTAAAGGAGACTGCTCCCCGCCACCCACCGGCTTCAGGACTCCCTTGTCGCAATGAACACCCGGAGCCGCACCTGCATATCCCACGGTGTGCCGCCGTATCCCAGCCGCCAATCTGACCCGGCGACTACCTGTTCACTCTCTCTATCGGAGCCGCTATGAACCTGTATAGCCTGCCCCCGCTTTTCACGCTGATCGCCTTTTTATCATTGGCCCTTATTACCATTGTTCGCTGGCGCAACGAGCCGGTCAATCGACTGTTTCTATTGATCTGTATTCTGGGTGCCGGGCTCTATGCCGATATCCTGTTCATATTCAATACTGATTCTGCCAGGAAGGCGCTGCTGGTAACCCGCATCGATCAGTTTTTCAGCCTTTTTCTCATCCCCCTTTATGTGCACTTTTTGCACGCCTACCTCGAGATTGGCCGCCGGCGGTGGCTGCTCGGGATTTTCTACACTGTTCCGGGCGTGCTGGTGTGGTTCGGCTGGACACCCCTGCTGATTGAATCCATGCACCGGTTTCCATTTGGTTACTTTGGCCAGGCCGGGACACTCTATCCGGTGGTGGCGCTATCGGCAACTTGCGCAACGGCCTACGGCGGCTGGATTCTGGGACGGGCCCTGCTGCGGAGTCGGGATCGCGCCTTGCGCCGGCGCATGCAATACCTGCTGGTTGGGTTTGTTTCCATCGCGGTCCTGACCGGACTGAATTTTTCCCCCCTGTATGGATATCCACTCTATCCACCCGGGAACTTTTGCTTTGTGCCCCTCTTGATTTTCGCGGTCGGCCTGTTTCGGCACGACCTTTTGAACATGGGCCTGCTCATCAAACGGGGGCTGATCTACTCACTGCTCATGGCCGCCTTGACCGGCATATATGCCGTCGTGGTGGTGGCCGTCAACGGACTGTTGGGCGCGACCGGGTTATCTTCGACCCTGATGGTGAACCTGCTATTGTTCGTGGTGATTGCATTTGTATTCGGGCCGCTTAAAACCGGCATTCGCAAAGCCGTGGATCGTGCTTTCAGCCGGCGCCGGTATGATTATCGCCAGGTGGTCCAACGCAACAGCCGCTTGATCGCCACGGTTTGCGATATACCTGCAATAGCCCGGACCCTGGTTGAAACCATTGTCAAGGCCATGGGGGTGGTCCATTGCCAGCTATACCTGCGAGCTGCGCGCTCAGAGAAAAACGAACTCAAGCAGATTGCAACCCAGGCCTCAGGCCCGGCACAATCGCCGTTGCGGCTGACCGATGCTGGTGCGCTCCAAGCACATTTTAAACATCAGCCGGGACCTTACCGCAAAAACACACGGCAGATACCGGGACCGTCCGCCGCCAGCCGCCTGCTGGATGAAGTCTTGGAGCAGTGTCGGGCGGTCCTGGCTGTGCCCCTGCATTTTCAAGGGGAATTGCGTGGTTTGGTCCTGGTCGGTGAAAAAGCGTGCGGTGCGCCATATGTAAAAGAAGATTGCGATTTACTGGAAACCCTGGCGGGGCATGCCGGATTGGCGGTCGAAAATGCACGTGCCTATCAAACGCTTGCCAGACTGAACCAGGACCTTGAGCAGCGGGTGGCGGAGAGAACCCGAAGCCTGCAGGCCGCCTTGGCTGAAAAAGAGCGCACCTTGGAACAGCTGGTACGTTCCGAGAGCCTGGCCGCCATCGGTCAACTGGTGGCCGGGGTGGCCCACGAGCTGAACAATCCCCTGGCCAGTGTTAAGAGTCTCCTGCAATCGGTCCTGGAAGAGCTGGAGCAGGCACCGGTCGCCCAGCCCATCGAGCCCGAGCTGCGCGATGATCTGCACTTCGCGGACCAGGAGCTGGATCGGGCCAGCGGTATCGTCGCCAGCCTGCTGGGACTGTCCCGGCAGACCCAGACCTACAGCGAACCGGTGGATGTGAACCAGGTTGTATGTGCCGCCCTGCGGATTCTGCAGAACAAGTACAAGCAGCGAGACCTGGTTATCCGGCAGTCATTGGCCGCACAATTACCCGCCATAAGGGGCAATTATGCCAATCTCGGGCAGGTGGCGCTCAACCTCATCTCTAACGCCATCGATGCCCTGCCGGTCCAAAAGGGGGTGGTCGATTTGGCAACGGGTTATCGGGAGAAAACGGGGGCCGTCGTTTTCGAATGCCGGGACAACGGCTCCGGGATACCAGCGGACATCCGCGATGACATATTCAAGCCCTTTTTCACCACCAAGCCGGTCGGCAGCGGTACCGGTCTGGGATTGTATATCTGCCATGAAATAGTTGCCCGACACGGGGGCACCATCAGCGTAAATAGTTTGCCGAACAGCGGCACCCGTATAAGGGTGATTCTCCCGATCGGCGGTCACATTCGCGATACCGCGGCTTCTATTGACATTGCCGAAGCCGGGCATTAAGTAAGGTTATTCTGGCGCGCGGCCGATTGCACCCGGCCACCGTGAGATCTGCGGGCAGTTTAATTGTATGCGGATAACGGTTTGATTATGACAAAGATTCATTGTCAGGAGAAAGAACAATTCAAAGAGCTGTTTGCCCACGCAGATGTGGATAACTTCGAGGATCGCTACCGCATCCCGGGGGTGTTCCTGCAGGCCGAGGACCACCTGACAGCCGCGGATCTCGCCCGGCGGCTCGAAGAAAGCGGCCACCACTATGAGCACGACTTTATCAAGGACACCCTGCAGCTCATGTGCCGGTTTGGGTTTGCTCAGAAGAACCGGTTTGACAACGGCCAGGTCCGGTATGAGCATCGCCACCTCGGGGATCATCACGACCACATGATCTGTATCAAGTGCCGCAAGATTATCGAGTTCAGCAATGCACAACTGGAAACCTTGCAGCTGCAGATCGCCTCCGCCCAGGGGTTTCATATGCTCCAACACCGGATGGAGCTATACGGTATCTGTGATCGCTGTTTTGGAAAACGGATGGGGCGTCTGCCCCTCGTTACCGCCCGGCAGGGAGAACGGCTGACGATTGACGAGATCAGCGGCGGGAGCAGTGCCCGCATGCGGCTCATCACCATGGGACTGCGTCCGGGTGATGTCCTCGATGTGATCACGAATCTTTCCGACGGCCAGATCGTGGTCGCTCTGGATGGCAAACGCTATGCTTTGGGCAGGGGGCTGGCCTCAAAGGTTCTCGTTAAGCCATACACCGAGCACCCGATGGCCGGGACCGTGGATCTGGAAACAGCCGCCCGGCCAATGAGCAAGATGAAGGAAGGACAGGTCGGCAGCATTGTTAAAGTAGGCGGTGAAAGTCTATTGCGGCGGCGTCTGCTCGAAATGGGCTTGCTCAAGGGAGTGGATGTCTATGTGGAGAAGTATGCCCCGCTAAAGGATCCTATCGAACTGATCGTCAAAGGTTACCATATCTCACTCCGGGTGGAAGAGGCCGAGCATATCATGGTGGCCAACGTAAGGTAGTATGAACAAGAAACAGCTTACAATTGCCCTTGCGGGCAATCCCAATTCCGGCAAAACCACCACCTTCAATGTACTGACCGGCACTCGGCAGAAAGTGGGCAATTGGCCCGGGGTGACCGTCGAGAAAAAAGAAGGCCGCATCGGCAAAGACGGTTATGACCTCCGCATTGTCGACCTGCCTGGTACCTACAGCCTGACCCCATTTTCCATAGAAGAGATCGTGGCCCGTGATTTTTTGCTGGATGAGCGGCCCGACGTGGTGATCGATATTATCGATGCCTCCAATCTGGAACGCAGCTTGTATCTTGCTACCCAGATGCGCGAGCTGGATTGCAAAGTTTTGTTTGCGTTGAATATGGCCGATGTGGCTCAGGCACGCGGTATTAAAATCGATGCGCAGAAACTCTCTGCATTGTTGAATGTGCCGGTTGTTTTTACCGTTGGCAACAAGCAAAAAGGCCTGGATGAACTGCTTGCCCAGGCCATTGCGCTGGCACGCGATGACGATGCCGGCGTGGTTCACCGCAAAGTCCAGTATTCCAAGGACATCGAGGCCGCCATTGGGGAACTGCAGGCGCAGGTTGAAAACGACCTTGACGCCTGGCTGCCGTACGGCTCCCGCTGGACGGCCATCAAATTGCTTGAAAACGACGACATCCTGAAAACAAGAATCACAGATGGTGTCGGCGCGCAGGGGCAGGCGGTTCTGGCTTCGGCGGAAAAACTGCGCCAGCATTTGACCACCCGCTTTGACGATGATCCTGAGATTGTCATGACAGATGAGCGCTATGGATTTATTACCGGGATCATTAAAGAGGTCCCCATCATTACCTCGCAGCAGCGGGTGGACTTTTCCAGAAGCATCGACCTGGTTCTGACCAACCGTTTCATCGGTTTTCCGATCTTTATCTTTTTCATCTGGGCCATGTTCCAGTTGACGTTTACCCTTGGCGATTACCCCATGCAATGGTTGGAAAGCGGTATCTCCGGCATACATGGTTTGTTGGCCCGGCTGCTCCCGGAGAGCCTACTGAAGGATTTACTGCTCAACGGGGTGCTGGCGGGGGTGGGCAGCGTGATCGTATTTCTGCCGAACATTTTGATCCTGTTTTTCTGCATCGCCTTGTTCGAGGACACCGGCTACATGTCCCGGGCCGCATTTCTCATGGACCGGATCATGCATTTAATCGGGTTGCATGGTAAATCCTTCATTCCCATGTTGATGGGCTTCGGCTGCAATGTCCCCGCGATCATGGCGACCCGGACGCTGGAGAGTGAAAAAGACCGACTTTTAACCATATTAATTACGCCCTTTATGTCCTGCAGCGCCAAATTACCGGTCTATCTTGTTCTGGCCGGCACCTTTTTTGCGGCCCGGGCAGGGACCGTGATCTTTGCCGTGTACGTGACCGGCATCATCCTGTCGGTTGTGACGGGGCGGCTCTTTCGGTCCACCCTGCTCAAAGGGATGGATGCCCCCTTTGTTATGGAGCTACCGCCTTATCGGGTGCCCATGTTGAAAAGCCTGTTGATCCATATGTGGGATCGCAGCAAGTTGTTTCCGAGAAAAATGGGTGGTATCATTCTGGTGGGGTCTGTTATTGTCTGGGCGCTGTCGGCGTTCCCACGCGACGTGGCTTTTTCCCGGGACTTTCAGGCCGACATAGATCGCGTTTCCAAGGCCTACCAGCTGAAAATTGACGCAGCGGCCGCAATTGACCGGGAACAGTTCCAGGCCGACCGTGACCGGGCCGTTCGCCAGCTCGAGCGGGCCCGCAACGCTGAACAGGTTGCCGGATCCTACATGGGGCAGCTCGGTCGTTTGTTTGCCCCGGTTTTTGAGCCACTGGGAATCGACTGGCGGGGTGGGGTGGCGCTGATTTCGGGGTTTGTAGCCAAAGAGATTGTGGTCAGTACCCTGGCGGTCCTCTATGCCGTGGACAGAGCGTCGGGCGGGGATGCCCTGGCCCGTGCTTTGAAAACAGCCGGCATGGAACCCTTGGCAGCGTTGTCCATGATGGTGTTCGTGCTGCTTTACCTGCCGTGCCTGGCGACGGTAGCGGCGATCCGGCGAGAAACCGGCTCAACGGGTTGGATGGTATTCGGCATTGCCTACAACACCTCCGTTGCCTGGGGACTTGCCTTTGTGGTGTATCAGGGCGGCAAACTATTGGGGTATTAAAGTCGTATGAAATACAAAGCCGGTTTTTTCGCATGTGTTTTTGTGGTCTTTCTTCTGCTGCTGGCGGGATACCCGGGTGCGGCCGGGGCCCAGCGCCTGGCAGTGGGGGCCGCCATCGCGAATGTCCGGTCCGGTCCCGGGACGCAGTATGACGTGCTGTGGCAGGTGGAAAAATATTACCCGTTCGAAGTGTTGAAAAAGGAAAACAAGTGGTACTATTTCAAAGACTTCGAGGGTGATCGGGGCTGGCTGCACGAATCGTTGGTAAAGAAAATCAAGTCTGTTGTCACCATCTGCGGTTCCTGCAACGTCAGGTCCGGCCCCGGCACCAAGCATGCAATAGTATTCGGTGTTGAGCGGGGCACACCCTTTAAAGTGCTGGGCAAGCGGGGGAACTGGATCCAGATCGAACATGCGGAAGGCCATCGGGGATGGATATATAAATCCCTGGTATGGTAGCCGCCTTGATTTTAAACCAAAATCCGGTTTTTGAGATAGGTTCTAAAAGAACTGCAATCAGGGGAAAAAATGGTTTACGAAAAGATCATCCGGCCCGGTCGAAGCCTTATCGTGGGTATTGGGTCTGCCCTGGTCGACTATCTTGTCCAGGCCGAGAATGCCTTCATAGAGCAAGCCGGTGGAGTCAAAGGCGGCATGACCCTGGTGGATAGTAATGCCATCGATACGGTTGTTTCCATGGCACCTGAAGACCCTCAGGTTGTGCCCGGCGGCAGTGCTTGCAATACGGTTGTAGGCGTTGGGAATTTAGGCGGGGCGGGACGTTTTGTCGGCAAACGCGGATCGGATGCCCTGGGGGACCTGTTGGCGGAAGGCTTGACGGACAATGGGGTGGAACCTTTTCTTTTCCAATCACCCACACCAACCGGGCGTGTGCTCTCGATTATCACCCCCGACGCGCAACGAACCTTCCTCACGTATTTGGGAGCCGCTGCGGAAATGTCGACCGCGGAAATTCGCGGTGATTGCTTTAACAGTGCAGCCGTTGTGCATGTAGAGGGTTACCTGCTTTACAACCGTGAGTTGATAACGGCTATCCTCGCAGAGGCCCGCCGGGCCGGGGCCTGTATTTCTCTCGATCTGGCCAGTTTCACGGTTGTAGAGGAAAATGCGGAGATACTCGCTGATCTGGTGGATCGTTATGTGGACATCCTGATCGCCAATGAAGATGAGGCACGCGCCTTTACGGGTCTCGATGACGAGACTCGGGCCGTGAAGGCCCTGGCGGAAAAAGCAGACCTGGCAGTGCTAAAAATCGGGGCCCGCGGGAGTTTGGTGGCCTTTGAGGGTGAGATTGTCCGAATCGATGCCCTGGGAAACGGTACGGCCGTCGATACCACCGGTGCGGGAGACCTCTGGGCGGCCGGTTTTTTATTTGGCCTGGTCAATGGCTACGATATCAAAAAAAGCGGTCGGCTGGGTTCGGCCTGCGGTTATGAAGTGTGCCGGGTAGTCGGCGCGGTGATTCCCGCCGACGGATGGGAGCAGATAAAAAAATTCATATGAAATCAATATTAACAGTAGGTTCGGAGGATAAATGGCCAAGAAGCGCGTAACCAGAAAACAGCTATTAAAGGAACCGGATGAGTTTATAACCTTTTCCAACCGTATAATTAGACTCGGTGTGGCGTATAAGCAGCATTTGATGATCGCGGTGGGTGTCTTTTGCGCCGCCGTGCTGGTTTACGTCGGGATGCAGTATGTCTCTGCCCGCTCCAGGGCCAAGGCCTTCAATCTCCTGGAAAATGCAGTGGCCCGGTATGATCGTGAACTTGCTCAAAGTGGGCCTGCCAAGGCTCTGGCCGATGTGCAAGGGGATTTCGAATTGATTTTGAATAAATACGGATCAAATGCAGGCGGGCGACTGGCCCGGCTCACATTTGCCCAGTATCATTTTGCGGCCGGCGGGGCTGAGCGGGCCATCGAACTGTACAATGCCGCCCTGGTCGATTTTGAAGGTGATCCGCTCTATCGGAGTCTGGTTTTAAGTGGCCTGGGATACGCCCATTCTCTTAAGGGGGATAGCCCCACGGCGATTTCCTTTTTCGAGCAGGTGGTATCCGGTACGGTAGCCGGTCTGAAAAGCGATGCGCTTTTCAATTTGGGTCTCCTATACGCCCGGATGGGGCAGTACGATAAAAGTAAGGAGTCATTTCAGCGGATTAAGGAAGAGTTCCCGGAATCGTTCTATGCGGATATGGCTGGGGAAAAGGCCAAGCTATAGGCAGTATCAGAAACTGCCTTAAAAAAGTTTTTTGGCTCAATCTCTGCGTTGGGCGCTCGATTGGCGAGTAAATCGCCCCCGTAAGGAATCCTGCTTGATATTCAGCGGGCTAGATCCTCGAAATATCGAGAATATTCCTCCGGTCTAAATCTTGCGGCCGTCTTGATCTTGAACCAGAATCCGCTTTTTGAGGCAGTTTCTAGAAACCAAAAATGGCCGACCAGCCTATCTGGTCGACCATTAAGGAGGAAAACAGATGAAGAAATTATCAGGTTGCCATGAGAAAACGCATTAACTGTGCCACTGTTGTCTGATAATTTCTCATTTTGAGGGATATTATAAAATATACAATAGATATCAGATGGTTAATAATTTAATCCAACCCAGAGCCACCGCTGGCCTGCCTCGCGTATGCCTCAAAGTGCCTCCTTTTTGACCCCTGCGGTTCAAGTTTATAAACCCTCTTGGGCACATCGCCCTTTAACAATCTGAAAATAAAGAAAAAATTAAAAAATAGACAGCGGTTCAAAATTTTGAACCGCTGTCTATGCTTTTCCGCCTGATTCGGATAAATGATTGATATAATGTGGGTAATGTCCGTTTAAGGATTTGAACCGATGCGAATTCCGAGTTTTTTTATCTTTTGATTGAGACCACTTTTACCGATTCCCAGCATTTTGGCGGCATGCGATTGAACGTTGTTGGACAGTTTCAGGGCCCTTTCAATCATACGCTTTTCAACCATAATGAGAGTGTCTCCCAGGGAGGCATCAGCCGGTATGCCGCCGAAATGCAAGATATTATAGACATTCTCGCGAAAATCACTGGGTAAATCATCCAGGGTGATGGTATCGCCCCCGCACAAAATCATGGCTCTTTCGATTAGGTTTTCCAGTTCACGGACATTTCCGGGCCAGGAATAATCAAAAAACAATCTTTCGACTTTCGGGTTTATGCCCTGCACCGGCGTTAGACCGCTGCGCTGCCCTGAATACTTGTTAAGAAAATGGTAAACCAGCAGGCGTATATCCCCCTGGCGCTGCTTGAGGGGCGGCAGGGCGATGTTGACCACATTGAGCCGGTAGAAAAGGTCTTCCCGAAAGCGCCCCTGTTCGACCTCTGATTTCAGGTTCTTGTTGGTGGCGGCGATGAACCGGATATTGACTGAAACCGGTTTTGTCCCGCCCACCCGTTCAAAGACTCTTTCCTGAATGACCCTGAGCAGTTTTACCTGTAGATTCTGGGAGAGCTCTCCGATTTCATCGAGAAATAGCGTGCCCCCTTCGGCCACTTCAAAACGGCCTTTTTTCATGCCCGCCGCCCCGGTAAAGGCCCCCTTTTCATGTCCGAAGAGCTCGCTTTCGAGAAGGGTTTCCGCCAGGGCGGAACAATTTACGGCCACGATGGGCTTGTCACGCCGAGGACTGTTGAAGTGGATCGATTTGGCAACCAGCTCCTTACCGGTGCCGCTTTCGCCTTCGATGAGCACAGTGGCATTGGTCGGAGCGACTTTCTGGATAATGTCGTAAACATCCTGCATGGGCTTGCTTTTGCCGATGATGTTACCGAAACTGTATTGGGATTCAACGGCATTACGCAGACGCTGGTTATCCTTGACAACGGCGTACAGGGAGACTGCCTTTCTTACGTAGATAATCAACTGGTCATTATCAAATGGCTTCAGGATATAATTATAAGCCCCTTTTTGCATCGCCTCGACCGCCTTTTCAACCGTGCCGTGGGCGGTCATCATGATAACGGGTAGTTCCGGATCTTTCTGTTTGATCTTTTCAAGCAGGTCAATGCCGTCCATGGACGGCATTTTCATATCGGTCAGTACCAGATCGACGTCAGAATTTGCCAGCAGTTCCAGGGCTTCCTCACCACTGTGGGCCGTCAGGGTTTCAAACCCTTCGTCTGCCAGCACGGCACTGAGAATCAGGGGGTAGTTTTTTTCATCGTCGACTATGAGGATGGTGTCCATCTTTTGGCGACCTTCCAAAGCGTATGTATGATCCCGGGATAGCAATGCCTGGTAGTCTGTGGCCTGCATTCACAGGTTGCCGGCTGCAGACGGCAAGAATCAGTCTCTTTGGCCGCGCCCCGGGTTCTGCGGCCCTGCGGTCTAAACCCCGCCAAGCCGGATCCAATCTGCGGGCACGGCGTGCTTGGGCAAACTGACCTTTTCCCGGGCGCGGTAACAACGGCGCTATTCTTATGGTCAGGGAAGGCTTTGCTAATTCACCGGCAGGTCAATTGCCACACAGGTCCCGCCTTCCGGAAGATTTTGGATGGCGATACGACCGCTATGGGTTTTTACAATATTCTTCACGATACCAAGTCCCAACCCGGTCCCTTTGTCTTTGGTCGTGAAGAAAGGATCCCATATTTTTTCCTTTATATCTTCTGAGATACCGGGGCCTGAGTCTGTTATGGATACTTTTACCATATTATCCCGGCTGTCAACCATTACATGAATACTACCGCCATCCGACATGGCCTGCATAGCATTGATGAGGATGTTTAAGAATGCCTGATAGAGCATGTCGGCATCCGCATGAATTTCTGGTATCGCTTCGGCGAACCGGCGCCCGATGGTGTATCCCCCGGACTGAATCTGGGGCGCGAGAAAAGTGATGTTCTTGTCCAGGATCTGATCGACCCGGCAGAGGGATATATTGGGTGTGCGTGGACGCGCGAAGTTCAGAAAATCGGTAATAATCGTATTCAAGCGTCCGGCCTCTTCCATGATAATCCCAGTGAGCGTATTGGCCGGGTCGTCGGCATCCAATTTCTTTTGCATTAGTTCAGTCGAACTCAAGATAATGCCCAGCGGGTTGCGGATTTCATGGGAGACGGCGGCAACCATCTCGCCCAGTGAAGAAAGGTGTTCGGCGCGGTTCAGCTGTTCCTTCAGGCGCAGGCGCTCCAGGGCCCGCCGTTCAATGATGGCCTCGCCTTTTCTCACGATCAGCAGCAACACTAGGAACAGGGCGATCATTACGATTGCGCTGGTAATAATGACCCTGATTTGAAAATTGAATATCGTTTTATACTCTTCCGTCAAATCCAACTTGATTTCAATCGCGCCCAGGATCGGGCCGGACAGGCGGGATATTTGCTTTTCGGCCCGCAGCGGTGAAATTGTTATCAGGTGACTGTCCTTGGGAAAGCCTAACATGATCTCGAAAAAATTGCCCCGTTGCACCAGGCGCGAGCTGGATTTACCTTCGATTGCTTCTTTGTACCCCGAACTGCGGATGTCTTTCCGGCCAATGATGTTTTCATTGAAGCTGTATGAAATTGTGCTTCGCATGTCGTAGATGTTGACCATTTCAACTTTAAAGCTGTGCAGGGTGCTTCTGACTACCTGATCCAGGCGGTTGTATTGCTCCGGATTACTGAGCTGGATGCGATTGTATTTCAAGACGGCGGGTAGAATGAACTGCAGGAAGATTTGGTGATTCAGGTTTTCGATTAAAAGCTTTGCATATTCTTCGCTTTTTTGCAGCTGCATTTTGCGGGCCAGGTGGGTGTCAAAGGCGCTCAGTACCAGGGTGCCCACGAATATGACAACCAGACTGGAGAGGGTAAAGTACTTTACCAGCCGGAAAGGTTTTGTTTTTTCGGCTGGTATGGTGGCGGTTTTTTCCATGCAGTAGATCCGGCGTGATGGTTTGTTTGACCGTATATGTAATGGGACGGGCAAAGTCAAGCAAAGCTTTGGGAGCGGGTTTTGGAACTCCCCGTAGACAACCGGAACTTTACGGCCCCGACGCCTTTTAAGGGCCAGGACTGGAAATATAAGTTGGGGTTGTTGAAAAAAGCAGACACTACATATGACGGTATGCCCTTCGAGAAACACAATATAAGGTAAGTGGACATAATATATATATAATTAGCGATAATTCTTCTTGATAAGCAGATAAAATTACATTTATATCGGATAAAAGCTATATAACTGTGAAAGTTATTTCCATCGATCGCCCGATTCAGAGGCAAGGCTGATTAAACCTTCAATATACGGCCGGAATAAAGCAAACATGAGCAAACTAAGAGAAATCAGAGAATCTCTCCTCGTAAGCAAAGCCGAACTTGCCAGGAAGGCGAAAGTCTCACCTATCACGATTACAAGGATAGAAAATGGGATGCCTTGCAGGATGGAGACCAAGCGAAAAATCTTGCTGGCACTGGACTTGAAACTTTCAGATAAAAATAAAATCTTCGGGGACGATTAAGAGAATACCATGGTTTTTGGAAAGAAATCTCATCTAATAGGATTGGATATCGGGTCCCGGTCAATCAAGGCCGGAGAAGTCGTCGATGCCAAAAAGGGCCGTACCCTGAGAAAATTCGGCATGGTCGAGCTGGCCGACGGCATTATCGAAGAGGGCTCCATCAAAGACCCGGACGCAGCTGCCGCGAGCATCAAGGAGCTGTTCAAGGAGTATAACTTTAAGGATCAGAATGTCGCTATTTCGATCGGGGGCTATTCTGTAATCGTGAAAAAGATCACGGTGCAGACCATGACGGATGACCAGCTGCAGGACACCATCCAGTTCGAAGCGGAACAATATATCCCCTTTGATATAAACGATGTAAATCTTGATTTTCAGATCCTGGGGGAAAGCGAACACAACCCCAACCAGATGAGCGTCCTGCTGGTGGCTGCCAAAAAAGAGATGATCGATGAGTATATCAGCCTGATTCGGCTGGCCGGTTTGAACCCAATGCTTATCGACGTTGATGCCTTCGCTCTGCAGAACATTTTTGAATTCAGCTATGAGCCCGAAGAAGAAATAGTGGGCCTGATAGATATCGGGGCCAGTAAAACTTCATTGAATATCCTCAAGGGGACGAATTCGGTTTTCATGCGGGATGCTTCCCTGGGATGCGGTCAGATCAATCAAAAGATCGTGTCATTGGTCGATTGTACAGTTGAGGAAGCGGAACAAATCAAGCAGAGTGATCAATCCGACAGCATTTCTCCCGAGGACCTGCGTGAAATCATTTCATCGGTTGTTGCGGACTGGTGTTCGGAAATTAGAAGAGCCCTTGATTTTTTCTATTCAACCGAACCGGATGAGCAGATCGACAAGATCGTTTTGAGCGGCGGCGGTGCCAACATTGCTGAATTCAGGAGCCTGCTGGCTGCCGAAACGTCGACAGATGTGGAAATCGTAAATCCGTTTAAGAATTTTATTGTTGATGAAAGTGGGCTGGATTCTTCTTACCTTGAACTGGTGGCGCCGCAGGCGGCAATCTGCATGGGGCTGTCATTAAGAGAAGTTGACGACAAATGATACGAATTAACCTGCTGCCTTTTCGGGCAGCCCGAAAAAAAGAAAACATCCGCCGGCAGATATCCATTTTCAGCCTGTCCGTTTTCTTGTTAGCCATAGCCCTTTTCTATTATAATTCGGTTTTGGCCAATCAGGTTACGGAACTGGAGGAGAGTGTCGACAATGCCAGGGTCGAGCTGACAAGACTACAGGCCAAGGTTAAAGAGGCCAAGGCCTTGGAAAACAAGCTCAAAATCCTAAAGCAGAAGCGGAAGGTCATCGAAGATCTCGATGCCAGTCGCGAGGATGCCGTCCGCCTGCTGGACAAAATGACGGAGGTACTGGTGCCGGGCCGGATGTGGCTTTCCAGCTTTTCAGCCTCCGGAACCAGTGTTCAACTCAACGGCACGGCGATGGACAACAAAACCGTAGCCGATTTTATAACCAAATTGCAGGAGGTGGAACAATTCAGCGATGTAAACCTGGTGGTGACCAGCAGCCAGGAATACAAGCCCGGTGTGAATTTTAAGAGTTTCAGCATCAATTTCAACCGGACCATGATGAAACCTCCTCCAGAAAAAGATAAGGCGCAGAACTAATGAAAAAGGTCAAACTGTCACTGGACGCGCTTGCTCCGTTTTTCGAAAAGGTTGAAAAATTATCAACCGTTCAACGGATATTGATCTATGCCGGAACATTTCTGGTATTGATCGGCGCAGTCGTTTGGTTTCTTTATATGCCGAAATGGGACATGAAAAGCGAGCTCCAGGCCGAGTTTGAAACGCTGGAAACTCAACTGATGACCGCCCGGACAAAAGCGGCTAAACTGCCGAAGCTCAGAGCTCAAATGAAGGCCGAACAAGCCAAGTTCGCCCTGGCCAGCAAGGCCCTGCCCGAGCGCCGGGAGATTCCGTCGCTATTGACCAGTATTTCTCAATCTGGAGGTGATGCCGGCCTGGAGTTTCAGCTCTTTCAGCCGGGTGGCGAAGTAAACCGTGAATTTTATGTGGAAATACCTGTATCGGTCAAGGTTCAAGGCGGCTATCACAGTACCGCGGAGTTTTTCGACCGCGTGGCGGCTCTGTCGCGGATTGTCACCATAAAAAATATCAGCATGACACCGGGTGAAAACAGTGAAATCAGCACCAGTTGTTCCGCGGTTACATATAAATTTGTTGAGCAAAAGGGATCTTAACCGGATATAAATTTGGTATATCATGCACAATTTTAAAATTAAATTCAGTTTCCTGGCTATTGCGACCTTCTGCCTTTTATGGGGCCCGGTAGGCTGCGGCGGGGATGAAGAATCCGCCCCGGCCCAGCCCGAAGTCGTTGCTACCAAAATTAAAGCGAAGGCGCCTAAACCCGCCAAGGCTCAAAAGCCCGCTGCCGCCGCCCCAACCCAGGCGACCCAAACAGCTGCGGCAGCGCCAGCCGGTGAAAAAGCGGCCGCCGATGATTCGACCCTCCAGAAGACGATGGCCGGCATGGAAAAGGAGGTCGCCGCCGGTTCGGTGTCCCGTTACCAGGCGCGCCTATACAAGCCCGAGGGGAAAATCGATCCTTTTGAAAATCCGTTCAAGGTATCGGCGCCCCAGGAAACCGTCCAGCAGGCGGAAGATAAAAACAAACCTGAGCGCGTCCGACAGACACCGCTGGAAAGGATCGACCTCTCCCAGCTGACCCTTGTGGGCGTCATAAAATTTACTTCCGGTTACCAGGCCATTGTCGAGGAGCAATCCGGCAAGGGCTATGTGATTAAGAAAGGCACATACATCGGTACCAACTACGGTCAGGTGGCGGATATTCAAGACGACCGAATCGTTGTCCAGGAAAAGGTAAAAGATCTGCTGGGTAAGTACCAAGACCGCAAGAGCCATTTAAAACTTCAGAAGCCTCTTGGAGAAAACTGATATGGATCACAAAGTTAACAAAACAATGAGACTTAAAACGTTAGGCGCCCTGCTGATTACGCTGTCTCTGTTGTTCGGCGGATGTGTCACGTACGATGAAGCCGGCACTTCAAAAGTCGCCGAGCCGGGTGAAGTCTTAAAAAAGATTACCGAGGTCAGATTCACGGAGGACTCTGAAGCTGTTTCCATCTGGATAACCGGCAACCAGGTATTGACCTATACGTCGGTTAAGCAGCCGTTCCCTTCGGGAGTCATTCTCTACTTCCCGATACAGCCTTGGAGGGTATCGAGCCCAGCTTGGCCATGGACAGTGACGTCATTGAATCTGTCCGGGCCACGGAACTGACCGGCAAGGGGCATACCAGCCGGGTTGGGATACTGCTTAAAAACGATATGGCCTATGATGTTAGTCGGGAGGGGTTGGACCTGAAAGTCTCCTTTGCCAAGATGGCTGCCGATATGCCGGCTGCCGAAGAGGAAACCCCCGAGGAACCCGCTGAAACCCAGATGCAGGCCGCGGCTGAAGAAGCTGCGCCCGCGGCTGCCGGAGAGATGTGGGCGGCCGCAACCCTGCTGACCGGAATCGATACCGCAGAGGATGCGGACGGGGTTGCCATCAGTATCAATGCGGACGGTGCCGTCAAGGATTTTGACGCCTTTACCATTAAGAATCCGGCCCGTATCGTTGTGGACATGTACGGGGTAAACAGCGCCCATGACAAAGAACAGACCATCCTGGTGAACAGCGACAGCGTCCGGCGGGTACGACACTATAAGAGCCCGGATAAACTGCGCGTGGTCATTGACACCAAGGATGTCCTTCTGGAAGATTTCACCGCCGATACAGTTGAAATGGGGCTTCTCGTGAAAGTGGGAACCGGTGCGGCTGCGAGCATGGAAAGTAGTGCCATGGAAAGCGAACAGATGCCGCCGGAAGTCGCCGCGACAGCGGTTGCGGTACCTGGGCCGCCCAAACCGGCCGCGTCAGTCCAGAAACCGGCCTGGATCAACCGGATCGATTTTTCCAGCGAGGAAAATGGGAAGTCGACTGTTATCCTGGGGACTACCCGACCCATCACCTACCAGATGGAAAAAATCGGCGATCTGAAATTGCAGTTGCGGATGTTTCATGCCAACCTGCCCGGATACCGGCAAAGACCGCTGATTACTACCCGGTTCGAAAGTGCGGTTGACCGGATTATGCCGGTTCAGACCGCGGCCATGCAGGACACCAGCGTGATTACCTTTGAATTACGCGAATCGGTACCTTATTATGTGGAACAGGTTGACGATATCCTGTTTGTGCATTTTGATCCATCTACGGTACCGCCCAAGCCGGTAGACGATACCGAATTGCCCAGCTGGCAGAAGGTTATCGCCCAGGCCGAGCAGGGGGCCATAGTCGCGCAGCCCGAAGAAGCGGTTACAGCCCCCGGCGAAGTGGCTGCGGCGCCGGCCATGGAGCCCGTTGAAGAGCCCGGGGAGGCCGCCATTCAGGAGTCACCGCTTAGAACCGGAGCTTCCGGTAGGAAGTATACCGGTGAAAAAATCGCCCTCGACTTCTACGAAACCGACATTAAAAACGTTTTCAGAATTCTCAGGGAAGTCAGTGGGAAGAACTATGCCATAGACAAGGACGTCACCGGTAAAGTCACGCTAACGCTCCGGAAGCCGGTTCCCTGGGACCAGGTTCTCGATCTGGTGCTCAGAATGAATTCGCTGGGTATGGTCTATGAAGAAGATATCGTGCGGATTGCCACCCTGGCTACCCTGAAAGAGGAAGAGTCCCTGCGCCAGGCGGCGTTGGAAGCTGCCCAGAAATCGCGTGAAGCTGAAAAGGCTCTGGAACCGCTGGTCACGGCTTATATACCGATTAATTATTCGGATGCCACGGCCGATATCCTGCCGCACCTGCAGAACATTATCACTGAGGGCCGGGGAACCTTAAGTGTGCATACGGCCACGAACCAGATTATCATCAAAGATGTGGCGACCAAAGTGGAAGAAGCGAAGTTTCTGGTAAGTAAGCTGGATATTGTTACCGCCCAGGTGCTCATAGAGGCACGGGTCGTTGAAGCGACCAACACCTTCAAAAAGGAGCTGGGCACTGTTCTTTCCGCTTCGGTTGGCCCGATTACCCAGGTGAACGGGAATAACCAGAACTATGCGTTTACGTCAAATTTTCCCAAGAGTGCCACCAAATCTCTTTTCGATGTCACCTATAACAAGGTGGCGGGCACACCGGCCACGCTGAATGCCAAGATCAACGCGCTCGAGGAGGAAGGTGAGAGTAAAACCATCTCCTCACCCAAGGTCCTCACCCTGGACAACAAACCGGCCACCATCAAGCAGGGTGTCAGCTATCCGATCAACAAATTGGATGCGGATGGAAACTCAACGACGGAATTCAAGGATATTGTCCTGGAACTGACGGTTACGCCGCATGTAACCATGGATGGCCGTGTCTCCTTGGTTATCAAGATAACCAAAAACGACCTCGGGGCCCTGATCGGTTCGAACTTCTCCTTCACGGTAAATGAAGCCAACACGGAGCTGTTGGTAAACGATGGAGACACGATCGTTATCGGCGGTGTGACCAAAACCACGGATACCAGTGGTGAAGAAGGCATCCCGGGACTCCGTAAGGTCCCTGGGCTGGGCTGGCTGTTCGGGGCGAAATCAACTGATAAATCCAAAAATGAATTGTTGATATTTATTACCCCCAAGATCGTAAAGTTGGACTAAACCGCTAAGTACTACCTGCTCACCTGTTACACTGAAAACGCCGGAAGAGTGTTGGCTTCCGGCGTTTTCCTTTTTATGCGGACGGGCAGTCCCGCAATCGAATAGAACCTATCCCATAAAAACCGGTTCAAAATCAAGACGGCCGCGCGGATTCCTGTGTTGGCGGACCTCTCGTGGTTCATTCCTCAAGGTTGCGTTACAATCAGCCAGAATCCTATGGGACTTCAGCGGCTTGCATTACGCGCCGAATGCGAAGGAGGGCCAAGCACTCTGTGCCTGCCGGTCAGGCCTGACAAGAAGATTATTGGGGATAGGTTAGAGTTGCTTACCGAAGCTTTAAGGCTGCCCGCGCCGCCCGGTTAGCGATTTCAGAATCCGGGGCGACATCGATGACCTTTAGATAGGCCATTTTGGCATCTTTCGAGCGACCCGCTTTTTCGTAGGTCTGGGCCATGTAGTAATAAGTTTCTGCGTATCGCGGGGCCCACTTGATTGCCTGGCCGTAGACGGCCAGCGCTTCGGCCAGCTTGCCCGTTGCGGTGTAGGTGCGGCCCAGGCCGCCCAGCGCCTTGATATAGGAAGCATCCTTGGGAAAACCATCCTCGTAATGTTTGATGGCAAGTTTGTAGTTCTTTTCGGCCAGGGCATAGTTTTTATTGTTAAAATGCGCATAGCCAAGGTTCAGCCAGGCATACTGCGGGGTAGCGTATACCAGGTTGCTGGTCAACTGATTAAGGTAATCGATGGCTTCATCCCACTCTTCTTCTTTAAGCAGTGCAGTTGCCAGGTTGTTAATCGCCTCCGAATAGTCGGGCTTCAATTTTATGGCCCGTTTGAAATGCTGGACGGACAAGTCCATCCGGTCCTTCATCATGTAAACCAACCCCAGGTTGTTCTGGATCAAGGCGCTTTCCGGACGCAGCTTTTCGGCCTTAAGCAGTTCCTGCAACGCAAGGGTGTATTGGCGTTCCAAAAAGTATGCCTCGGCGAGTTCGCGGTAAGCGTTTGCCTGCTTCATCTGTTTTTCCTTGCTGGCGGTGCAGGCGGTCGCACTTATCAGGATAGCCAGTAAAAGCGTTAGCCAGGGATAATGATTGCGCATGAATGATTACCTTTTCATTTGGCCGGCCGGTATCCAATATTCATCGTAACCGGGCAACCGTCTGTGTTATCCCGCATCCCCCGGGAGGACGATGATCCGAATATTGCGTTCATTTAACATGTTTACGAGGGCCCTGTCTATAGACGTGAACGTCAGGAGCATGCGGAGACTGTCGGGCCTTTCTTCGGTCAGGTAGCCTTGAATGACGAACTCGGTGTTGAACTGGGCCGGTCTTTTGGCCGCCAGAAAGGCTGGATTGCGAAACCATTCCGGTCCCAGGGCCCCGGCCAGTTTGGCGGTGATTTTACGGGGCGTATCCCTATGGTTGATCTGAATGATGTTGAAACCGGATTTTTGGATGGTCAAAAAGGCGTCTCCAAAGAGATCGCCGTAGTCCACAAAAACCGGGTTGCCTTCCGGCGTGGTCACCAGGTTGGAAAGGGCTTTGATCTCGGTGCCGGCATAGGGAAAGGTGATGGTGACATTCTCGGTATAGGCAAACCGCATGGCGCGCATCAGGTCTTTTACAAACGAACGGCGGCCGGTGGCCCGGACGGTTTTGACAGGGTTTTGCCGGGGCACCGGTATGGGGCGCACCGGGCTGGCAAACGAAGAAGATTTCGAGCTGCGGAAGACCTCTTTGAGCCGGATGCCGTGGTGTTCCAAAAAGCGGACAATCCCGGTCGGGGTCCGCTCGTCGGGATGTTCGATAAAGGCAATACAGATGCTGCGTACCGGGTTCATCTCGGTCCCGGCCCCCTTCACTATCCACCTGGCCCGGATCGTGATCCCGGCGCCGCCGGCTGAAAAGGAAAGGCTCGGCGTCTGGTCTGATATGTGGACTGCCGACAGGACGGTATTCAGAATGTCCTCCACCGGAGCACCATCTGGAATGTTCACCTGGGCGAAGGTTTTCCATTTTGATCGGACGGTTTCCAGGTCCTGGGGGGACAATTGCTGTTTGCCGGAAAGCATGACTCGGCTGCCGTCTGACATCTCCAGAACCGGGTTGCGTGCCAGGTTCAGTTCGAGATCCTCCTGCTCGGAGCGCGGGAAAAAATATTTACCGTTATCGAGCAGTTTTGCATCCAGGATAGCGGCCGCTTCAGCGAGGGGCGGAATCATCGGTTTGGCCGGGCGCCGGGGACCGGCACCGGCAGTTTTCTTTGCCGGGTCGGCAGCAGCCTGCGGGTAGGGCGATTTGCTGGGTTTGGCAGCCATGGCACCGCTGGTGGGACCCTGCGGCGGCTGGATACCACGGGGTAGAAAGATAGTCTGGCTTGTAAATATAAGGTCAATATCCTTGACGTGCGGATTCAACTGTTTAAATAGAGCTACAGCCTCCTTGTAGGAATTGGAACCGTAGCGGCCGAATTGACCGGCCAGCAGCTTGGATACCGTATCCCCCCTTTTTACTCTATAGCTGTTGGCCGGCGGCGGGGTCCGGCCGCTGTTGCGCGATAGATCCACGAACGGGATGGTCACGATTCCGGAGGTTCTTTCGGGTGCCGGGCTTTCCCTTAGACGCCGCAAGGGGATGTAAATCTGCTGTCCGGGACGGATGCGGTCAATATTTTTTATATGGGGATTGATGCGTTTGAATATCTGCAAAAAGTGGGTGAAATCTTTGCGGGCAATTTCGCCGCGCAGTTTGAAAATTTTCAGTACCCAGTCGTTGCGTTCAACGGTGTAGGGCGCGCAGAGAATGTCCCAGCCCATATCTTCCTTGATGACGTAGTTCTTATAAAGAAAGGACCCCTGGACCTGAACCGGTAACGCGAAGGTCAGGCCTGCCAGTACCAGGGCCAGTATCCCTGACACCAGGCGGTTGCGAGTTTTTGGGTAGTTCCAGAGGGCCATGATGATTCGGTTGCGCTCTCTAAAAGGCCGATTACGATCGGCGTTTTACCAGACCAATACGGTCGGCAATGTTTTGGGCGGTTTTCTTAACGAACAGGTCCAGTTCCTCCCCGGTGAGCGGATGCTGATGCGAGGGGAAGCGGGGCACACCTGCCGGGCGGATCAGCGCCGGCTTATTCACCAGTTCCGGTTTGGGGGTTACCCCGTATTCCGGCGGCAGCGTGCCTTCAAAGTACATATCCTGGAATCCTGAAAACTTTAAAGCGTGGGCGGTGGAATCGATGATGGCCGTCTCGTTCGAATCCAGAACCTGCGTTTGAACAGCCCGGGCCAGCCCGGCCAGGCATTCGCCCCCATGGGTACAGGCAATATGGCCGTTGCGATTGGCGGTCAGTTCCCAATCCATGATCTCCTGTTCGGTCACCTCGACAAAGAACACCCGTTGATCACCGGCTAGTTGGTTATAAAGTGTGACCAGGTGAATGACCCGGGGCATGGACACCGGGTTGCCGATCATGGCGGCCTGGGCCACGCTGGGCTGGGCCGCCATGGGAACGAATTGACGCTTATCGACATCGGGTTCCCGGTAATAGTTGCAGACCGGGTTGGCGTGTTTGGACTGAACCCCGATGATTTTAGGCAGAGCAGTGATAATGCCGGCTCTGAAGAATTTGATGAATCCGCTCATCACGGCCGTGATGTTGCCGGCGTTGCCGATGGGCACGACTACGACTTTGTCGGCCAGGTCGTATTCAAATTCTTGAGCGATTTCATAGGAATAGGACTCCTGTCCCAGGATGCGCCAGGCGTTTTTAGAGTTCAGGAGCGCCACGCTATAGGTGTCGGAAAGATGCTCGACCACTTTCATGCAGTCATCGAAAACACCGGGAATTTCGAAAACCGCCGCACCACTGCCCAGCGGCTGGGACAGCTGCTGGAGCGTCACTTTTTTATGCGGCAGCAGGACGGCTGATTTGATGCGGGGTGCCAGGTAGGCCGCGTAAAGGGCTGCCGCGGCAGAAGTGTCGCCGGTGGAGGCACAGATTGCCAGCACATCAGACACGAGTTCCTGCTTGAGCAGATAATTTATATAGCTCAGCGCGCTGGCCATGCCGCGATCTTTAAAGGAGGCGCTGGGATTCTGCCCGTCATTCTTGTAATAAAAGCGGATCCCGGCCAACTCCTGGAGCAACCCATTGGCCTCTACCACCGGCGTGTGTCCTTCCCCAAGGTAGATCACGGCGTCCAGAGGGATCACGGGGCCGATAAACTCGTGATACCGGTAAATGCCTTTCAGGGCCGGAATCGTCAGCATCTTGCGGTAATCGAAAATACGGTGCCAGACATTCCCCGGCGTCTGCAGGTAATCGGCCTCGTTTTCGTTGTAGATAAGCAGGACCCCGCCACAATCGGGGCAGGTATACAAAAGCCTTTCGATACCGGCTGTCAGGTCGCAGCCCATACAGCGGTAAATCAGTCGTCCGCCGGGTGACGGTACGATCCGGTCTTGGATATCATCCGGGACATGGCCGGGCTTCATGGCGTCAACCTTTCCAGTCCCTGCATGTAAGGTCGCAATGCTTCCGGAATAACGACCGAGCCGTCCGCCTGTTGGTTATTTTCGAGGATGGCGGCTACGGTGCGTCCCACGGCGAGCCCGCTGCCGTTTAAGGTGTGAACCAACCGGGAGCCCTTCTGCCCCTTGGTTTTGAATCGAATGCCGGCCCGTCTGGCCTGGAAGTCCTCAAAATTACTACAGGATGAGATTTCCCGGTAAACATTCTGGGAAGGCATCCAGACTTCAAGGTCATAGGTTTTTGCAGCGGAAAAACCCAGATCGCCGGTACACAGGGAGATAACCTGATATGGCAGTCCGAGGAGTTCAAGGACACGCTCGGCGCAGGCCGTCAAGGCCTCGAGTTCGGCGTAGGAGGATTCCGGCGTTGTGAAATTGACCAGTTCCACCTTGTTGAATTGATGTTGCCGGATCAGACCCCGGGTGTCTTTTCCATATGAACCTGCCTCGGAGCGAAAACACGGCGTAAAGGCGGTGTAACGGATCGGCAGTTGAACTGCGTCGATGGTTTCGCCTTGGAATATATTCGTCACCGGAACTTCGGCGGTCGGAATGAGATAGTAGTCCCAGCCATCGATTTTAAAAAGATCTTCTTCAAATTTAGGTAGTTGGCCGGTGCCTGTCATCGTCGTGCGGTTGACCATGAAGGGCGGCAGGATTTCGGTATACCCATGTTGGGTGGTATGCAGGTCCAGCATGAAATTGATCAGGGCCCTTTCCAGCCGGGCGCCGGCGCCCAGATAGAGCGGGAAGCGGGCTCCGGTAATTTTGGCGGCCCGGTCAAAATCGAAAATATTCAGGCGGGTACCGATGTCCCAGTGGGGCAGGGGCTCAAAATCAAATTCCGGCGGCGTGCCGATTTTCCGCTCAACCGGGTTGTCACTCTCATCCCTGCCTACCGGAACAGAGCTATGCGGGACATTGGGGATGCCCATCAAGATGGCCTGGACGATATCCTCGTTAACGGACAGCTCTTTATCGAGTTCCTTAATCTGGGCGGAAACCGTGCGCATTTCAGCTACAATATCATCCGCGTTTTCACCGCCTTTTTTCATCTTGGCAACCTGTTCAGATACGACGTTGCGCTTGTGGCGCAGGGTTTCAGCCTGTTGCAGGTAATCTCTTCTTTTCTGATCGGCGTCCCGAAAAGCATCCAAATCCGCTTTCTCTCCTCTGGCCGCCAGGGCGTTTTCAACTTCCGTTAAATTTTGCCTTACAAACTTGATTTCGAGCATAATAATCCTTATATTGTGTATTTAGTGCATGTATCAGCCACTGGCGAATGGTCGGAAGAACCACGATAAAATCGCCCTGAAAGAGGTCACAGACCCGCTGGCGCTATTGCTGATTTCATTGCAAGTCTGTAGTATGGACTGTTTATTTAGTCAATGATTAATGCAAGTTGACTTTGTTCGGCTAACTACACTTTTCTGGCCTGGGAGATCTGTATGGAGGAAATTCGGGAAGCAAAGAGTGAGATGCGCAGAAATATGGTGGAGACCATTGAAAAACTGCCGCAGGAAGAAATTGTTCAAAAAAGTGCGGCCATTGAAAACAGGCTTTTTGAGTTTGCCAATTTTTTAGAAGCTACCATTGTGTTGCTTTATATAGATACCCCGGGTGAAGTCACAACCGATAAAATTATAAAAAAATGTTATGATTTCGGAAAGATGGCAATCCTTCCGGTTTTCAATTCCGAGACAGGGGCCGCCACCTTGAGGAAAGTGGACAACGCCGAGACCGATCTGGTACCTGGTCTGCATGGGATCCTCGAACCGGATCCGGAAAAGTGCAAAGTCGTTCCCATCGAATGTATTGACATTGCGATCATACCGGGGATTGCTTTCGACGAAAAGGGTTGTCGCCTGGGTACCGGCGAGGGCTACTACGACCGGCTTATCCCGGATCTGCCGGTGACCACGCGCAAAGTGGCGTTGACCATGGAGGCCCAGATGGCACCCCAGGTTCCCATGGAAACCCATGACAAACACGTGGATATCATCATTACGGACGAACGGATAATCTACAAGATATGACCGGATCGGGGTTCAGTAAGGACAACCTGCAGCGGCCGCCAGAGTGCGGCCGCTTTTTATTTTGAGCAATCTTACGGATACCTGCTTGTCAGGCAAGGCAATCAGCGAAGACGGAAGCTCACCGAGCGTAGATGGGACCGAAACCAAAATTCTGTTTTTCAGATAGCCTATTGAGAGGCCGTCATTTTTCCTTCGAGCTGAGATGCGCTTCTATTGCTTGTAGCGCATTTATGAATTCGCGGCGGGTTTCAGCCGCAAAAGGGTTGAAACGGTGCATGTCTTCAAAAAGCTGCCAGGTATCGTTTTCCACCACCTCCAGGATATGCAGCAGCCGTTTGTAGCCTTCCGTATCGATCAGGAAGTCTTGGGCTCCAAAACTGGACAATGACCGGCCGATGAAATGGGTCAGGGCCAGGCTGACGGCAATCTGACGATCGTGATCTTCCGGCGTGGATTCAATCACTACCAATCCCAGGGACGCCAGCCGGGCGGCAATTTTTTGGAACCGGTCTCTGTCAATTCTTTCCGGGCAGAGGACAATCTTATGACCCCGTAGCGAATCCTGCGCGCTGTCCGGTCCGAACATGGGGTGGGTCGCCAGCAGTGAAACCGTCGGGGGCAGTTTGGTCCGCATCCATTTGACGGGCAGGGTTTTAACCGAGCAGACGTCGACCACCAGGGACCTGGGGTGGGTGAGTAACGGGGCTATTTTTTCCAGGGTAGCGGGCATGGCCGAGATGGGCATACAGAGCAGCACGATCTCCTGGCTGCACGCCTCAGCCAGAGAAACCGGCTCGGCTCCGGCGGACCGGATAACCTTCCCTTTGCCGCCGGAGTCGGAGACTACCATTTTGCATGCGCCGGAAAGGTGCGCAACGGTCAATCTTCCAAACCGGCCGAATCCTATCAATCCAATCATAATATTTCCCTGAGGCGTTCAAAACCTGTCATCAGGTCTTGATCTGATACCGCAAACGCAATGCGCAGGTGATTTTCAACGCCGAAAGCCTCGCCCGGCATGACGGCGACCTTTGCTTCGTTCAGCAGGCGGATGGCAAAATCCGTGGCGGACTGTCCACGCTTCAATCTTCCGCTGATGTCGGGGAAAAGGTAAAACGCCCCTGCCGGTTTGACGCAGGCAAATAATTCGCTTGCCATCTGATAAGCCGCATCACGTTTTTTCTGGAAGGTTGCCAACCTTTGCCGGTCAGGCCCTTGGCGCCCTTGTAGAGCGGCCAGGGCACCATACTGGGCGAATGTGCAGACATTACCGGCCAGGTGGCTCTGCAGGTCCGTCAGGGCCTTGATGACGGACACCGGGCCGATGGCATACCCGACACGAAACCCGGTCATATTGAAACTCTTTGAGAAACTGCCGGTGACAATGAGCCGGTCGGTCAGCTCGGCAAACCCGGTCAGGCTGGTATACGGCTGGTTATCGTAAACAAAAGCCGCATAGGCCTCATCACTGACCAGGTAAAGGCCCCGCTGGCGAACCAGGGCGGCAATCTGCTGCAGGTCCTCGTCCGGATAGACAGCCCCGGTGGGGTTATTCGGCGAATTGATCAGGATAGCCCGGGTCCGCGGACCGATCGCGTTTTCCAGGGCGGCCGGATCCAGCTGGTGATTGACGGTTGGCACCAGGATTGGATTGCCACCGGCCAACTTTACCTGTTCTGGAAAACTGACCCAGCAGGGGACCGGGATCACGACTTCATCGCCCGGGTTGCAGATGACCTGGAAGATGCTGAAGAGGGCCTGCTTGGAACCATTGGTAATGATGACATTCTCCGTCCGGTGGTGCCTTAGGGGGGCCACCAGCGCGGCCCGCAGGGGTTCCAGTCCGGGAATTGCGGAATAGCGGGTTTGCCCGTCCAGCAAAGCGGCCCCAGTTGCGGCCAGCACCTCGGGGGCTACCGGGCCGTGCGGCTCACCAATGGCCAGGCTGATGACATTTTCGCCGGCCGCCTGCATCTTGGCCACCAGGTTTGCAAAGTGGGCGGTACGTGACGGCTCGATGCGGCCGACGCGGGCAGATAGCTCCATTAGCCTCTCGCTCTCTGTCGCAGGGCCAGGTCGGCCAGGGCCAGGGCGGCCATGCTTTCTACAATGGGAACCGCCCGCGGCAGGACACAGGGATCGTGGCGTCCCCGAGCCTCCAATGTAACCTGGTTGCCGTCAAAATCGACGGTGTCCTGCGGTTTGCCGATGGTGGCGACCGGCTTGAAGGCCACTTTGAACAGGATCGGTTCGCCGTTGGAGATACCCCCCTGGACGCCGCCGCTATAGTTGGTGATGGTTCCAAGGCCGCTGTTTTTTTTCACGAATGGATCATTGTGGCGGCTGCCGCGCATGCGGGTACCGGCAAATCCGGATCCGATTTCAAATCCCTTGGTGGCGGGGATCGACAGCATGGCCCCTGCCAGCACGGCTTCCATTTTTTCGAATACCGGTTCGCCCAGCCCGGCCGGGACATGGCGGCAGACACAGCCGATTGTGCCGCCCAGGGAATCGCCATCCTCCTTGGCGGCGAGAATGTCCTGTTCGATCGCGGCAGCGGTGGCCGGATCGGGGCAGCGTACCGGCAAGGCATCCACAGCCGCGCGGTTAATTTCCAGAGGGTCCGGCGAGGGCGTCTCATAATCGCCGACGCTGGCAACCCAGGCAACGATTTCTATCCCATGGGCTGACTTTAAAAGAGCTTCCGCCACTGCTCCGGCGGCTACTCGGGCTGCGGTTTCCCGGGCACTGGAACGTCCGCCGCCGCTGCTGGCCCGGATACCGTATTTCTGCTGGTAGGTGTAATCCGCGTGGGACGGACGCGGAATGTTTCCGAGGTGGCCGTAGTCTTTCGGATACTGGTCGCTGTTGGGGATGAACAGACCGATGGGGGTCCCCAGGGTCACGTCGTTTTCAACACCGGACAGGATAGAAACAGTATCCGACTCTTTGCGCGGGGTGGTCAAGTGACTCTGGCCCGGGCGACGCCGGTCGAGCTGCTGTTGGATTTCGGCGGTGCTCAGGGGCAGCCTGGGCGGGCAGCCGTCGATGACCGCCCCGATTCCCTGGCCGTGTGATTCACCAAAAGTCGTAACCCTGAAAACTGATCCAAATGTGCTGGACATGATCTGTTCCTTTCACCGTGACCCTGCGGCGTTATCGTCGTGTATACTAAAGTAGGCTGAGAATTTTCTCAACGATTTCATCCGGACCGTCATCGTCAGTCGCCACAATTAAATCGGCTGCCTGACTGTAAAGATCCTGGCGGGCTTCCAGAGTGGTGATGATTTCCCGGTCAATGGCTTGCCGCGTGAGCGCCGGTCGGGAGTCACCGGTGGCCGGGTCCTGGGACAGGCGCGCCAGGATCGTTTCCGGGCGGGCTGTAAGCCAGATGACGGTCCCACTGTTTTGCATGCGGTCGATATTCGCCGGGTTCAATACTATACCTCCGCCGGTGGCCGCCACGATTGATGCTTGCCGGGGAAGGTCTCGCAGGCACTTTTCTTCAAGCCGGCGGAAATACGGCCAACCCCGGTCCGCCACAATTTTCGCAATGCTGCGCTGTTCACTGGCGGTGATATCGGTATCCAGGTCATAAAATACCCGGTTCAGTCGTCCGGCCAGAGTGCGTCCCACCGTGGTTTTGCCCGTACAGCGGTACCCGACCAGGTATATATTGTTGTGTTTAGCGGGCATACAGGGTTTCCAGCACTTCCCAGAAACCGGGGAAGGACTTATCCACGCACCCCGGATTGCGGATGACTGTTCCGGGGGCCTTGAGACCGGCCACGGCGAAACTCATGGCAATCCGGTGGTCGTTATAGGTTTCGATTTCGACACCCTGCGGCCGGCCGCCCTCGATGACCAGCTCGGCCGCGCCGCAATGGGCAACTATCCCCATCTTGGTTAACTCGGCGGCCATGGCCTCCAGGCGGTCGCTCTCCTTGCCGTGCAGGTGGGCCACATTGTGGATCACGGTTTGGCCACGGGCAAAAGCGGCCACCACTGCCAGGGTCGGCACCATATCCGGCATGTCGGCCATATCCACGGTAATACCGTACAGGTCACCGCCGGTAACGGTGATCCCGTCGTCTTCATAGGCCACCGTGCAGCCCATCTCGGCCAGCACCGGCACCAGGCGCAGATCGCCCTGCCCGCTGTCGCGGGTGATCCCGTTGACTTTGATCGCCGTTCCGGTGATGGCGGCAGCGGCCCAGAAATAGCTGGCCTGGGAGCAATCAGGTTCGACGCGGTAGGTGCCGGGTCGGTAGTGCTGTCCGCCGTTAATGGCAAAACGGCGGTATCCCTCGCGTGTGACCGCGATGCCGAATTGCTGCATGATGGCAACTGTCATGTCGATATACGGCTTCGAAACCGGTTCGCCCAGGACGGTGATGTCCAACCCTCGGTCGGTACAAGGCGCCAGCAGCAGCAGGGCCGACAGGTATTGACTGCTTTCCCGGCAGACGATTTCCAGACGCCGTCCGTAAATGGTGCCGCCTTCAATTTCCAATGGTGGGCAGCCGTTTTGATGGTTACAGCGGGAGACGACGCCGATCTGGGCCAGACCCTCCAATAGGTCAGCGATGGGCCGCTGCCCCATACGCTCGGTACCGGTCAGCCGGTAGCTGCCCGAACCCAAGGCCGCGATACCGGTAAGCAGGCGGATCGAGGTGCCCGAGTTACCCAGATAGATTGGCCCCGCACATGGCTGCGGTCGTCCCCCAAAGCCCGTGATGACGACAGTTTCAGTTTTTTGGGCGTGGGCCCCCATCTGGACGAGGGCCTGCAGGGTCAAACCCGTATCTTCGCTTGACAAGGCATTTAAAACGGTACTGGAGCCGTCTGCCAGGGCGGCCGCAATGAAGATCCGGTGGGTATAGCTCTTTGAGCCCGGAACAATGACACTCTTATTTTCGATAGGTTCTGCACGGACTGAATACATCGTTTACTTGAACTCCTGCAGGTTCTCGATAACCGCCTGTCGCATGTTATCCAGAGGCGCTTTTCGACCGGTCCACCACTCAAACTGCTGAGCGCCCTGGTTGACAAACATGGCCAGGCCGTCAATGGTGCGGCATCCGGCGCGAGTAGCTGCTTTTAAAAGCGCGGTTTCCAGGGGATTGTAAATAATATCCATAACCACAATCTCCGGTGACAGGATATCGTCGGGTACCGGGGAGGCTGCCGTGGCAGGGTGCATGCCGACCGGGGTGGTGTTGATCAGGATGTCGATACGGGACTGTTGTAAATCCGCGAGGGGTAGAAAGTCGACCTCCAGGTCAGCGGCCAGGCGCACCCCGGTTTCCGGGGTGCGGTTGGCGATAGTGACTTGGGCGCCCGCGTTGCGGACCCCGTACCCAATCGCCCGGGCGGCACCGCCGGCACCGACAATCAGGATTTTTTTGGAGGCCGGTTCGGTTTTAGCTCGCAGGGCGTCAACGGCGCCGGTAACGTCTGAATTTTTGCCGATCAGCCGGCCATTGTCATTGATGATGGTATTGACCGCTCCGATCTCGGCGGCCACCGGATCGATATCGTCCAGGTATTGCATCACCCGTGATTTGTGGGGCAGGGTAATGCTGGCCCCTTTTATGCCCATTGCCCGTAGACCTTGGATAGCGGCCCCAATATCCGTCACCCGGAAGGCAAGGTAGACCGCATTCAAGCCATGGTGGGCCAACGCACGGTTGTGCATGACCGGGCTCAAGCTGTGAGCGACAGGATCTCCCAGGACACAGTACAAGGCGGATTCGGCATCGGCTGAGCGGTTAGCCATCATGATCACTTTCGGTAGTACGGCGGTTCGTGTTTTGTAAATAGCATGATGCTCGAATAATATCTGCAAATACACGGGAAAGGAGATCATTGTCAATCGGTCCGCTGTTGGCGGACTGCAGGCGGTCGATAATGTGCCTTTCTCTTTCCCGATCTTTCACCGGATTTCCAGACACTTGCTTGATGGAACCGATGCGGGCGGCTAGCTTCAGCCGATCGTTGATCAGGGCCAACAGGCGGTCGTCAATGGCGTCAATGGCATTGCGCAGATCACCGATGCGGGCGGTGATCTGTCGGTCCCGGCTGTCGTTGTGTACGGCAGTCATGACAGGTTCCCTTTCAGTCTAGCATGCGCGCTCAGCAATAGCGCCTGGGTTGTTTCCCAGGAAATGCATTCATCGGTGATGGACACCCCGTACTTGAGGCGCTCCGGATCCGAAGAGTATTTCTGATTGCCTTCAAAGATGTTACTCTCCAGCATCATACCAACAAGGGAAGGGTTGCCGGCCAGGCGCTGGTCGATAATGCTTTTCCAGACAATCGCCTGCCCCTGGTATTTTTTCATGGAGTTGGCGTGGGAGCAGTCGACCACCAGGGCTTCCGGCAGATCTTTTTCGATCAGGTTCAGCCGGGCTTCCTCGACGCTGATGGGGTCGTAGTTGGGACGCTTGCCGCCCCGGACAACCAGATGGCCCCACTCGTTGCCGGAGGTTTGGACAATGCAGGTTCGGCCTTCATGATCAATGCCCAAAAAACTCTGGCGCTGGCGTGAGGCGACAATGGCATTGATGGCCGCCGACAGGCTGCCGTCGGTGCCGTTTTTAAAACCGACGGGCATGGAAAGGCCGCTGGCCATTTCGCGGTGGGTTTGGGACTCGGTCGTACGGGCGCCGATACAGGCCCAGCTCAACAGGTCCGCCACATACTGGGGCGTTATGGTTTCCAGCATTTCCGTAGCGGTAGGCAGGCCCATTTCGCCGATTTCCAGGAGGATTTTACGGGCCTCGCGCAGGCCGCGGCCCATGTCGCAGGTCCCGTCGAGGTGCGGGTCGTTAATCAGCCCTTTCCAGCCAACCGTCGTGCGCGGTTTCTCGAAGTAAACGCGCATGACCACTACCAGCGTGTCTGCCACTTCCCGGCTCAATTCGGCCAGCCGGCCGGCATAATCATAAGCCGCCTTTTTGTCGTGTATGGAGCAGGGGCCGACGATGGCTAACATCCGGCGGTCTCGGCCGGCCAGGATGTTCTGGATGGATTCACGCCCGGTGATGACCGTGCGGTTCACGGTCTCCGTGATCGGGAGTTCTTGGGTCAGGGCTGCCGGCGTCATCAGGGGCTGGTAGCCCTCAACACGCAAGTCCTCAGTTGACTTCATTGCCTTTCCTTCCAGCAAAAAGTCCCCGGACAGTTTATCATGCCGGCGGCAGAAAATAAAAAAGCCGCGGGCATTCAGTCTGCCCGCGGCTTGTTGCTTGTTTGGGTTTAACTATCAGCGTACGCCAGGCAGACCGGTACCATAAAAATAGTACCTAAAATAAAAATAGATGCGGCTGCCGGTCCAAAATGCGTTCATGATGGTCCTTGGTTTTCTTGAGTCTGCTCTGCCATACCCCGGCAGTTTAGCCTTGTCAAGCGTTTTCTATCTGCTTGAAAGACCTTGCAATCTTCCAGAGCCTTTATAGCATAGTGCCGTGCAACGGCCGCCCCGGCCTTTTGGGCCGGGGTGCCGGGGGTCGGTGCGCTTAAATATCGTAGTAGAGAAAGAACTCGTGGGGGTGCGGGCGCAGCTTGACCGGATTTACTTCGTTTTCCATTTTATAGTCGATCCACATGTCGATGACATCCTTGGTGAAAACATCGCCCTTGAGCAGGAATTCGTGGTCTTCCGTCAGAGCGGCCAGGGCCTCATCGAGAGAACCGGGTGCGGATTCGATTTCAGCCAGCTCTTCCGGCGGCAGATCATAAATATTTTTGTCCAGTGGATCGCCGGGGTCAATCTTGTTTTCGATGCCGTCCAGGACTGCCATGAGGATTGCCGAAAAAGCCATGTAACCGTTACAGGACGGATCCGGGGTCCGGAACTCTATCCGTTTGGCCTTGGGCGAAGACGAGTACATGGGGATCCGAATGGCGGCACTGCGGTTACGGCTGGAGTACGCCAGGTTGACCGGCGCTTCGAACCCGGGCACCAGGCGCTTGTATGAGTTGGTGGTCGGGTTGGTGATGGCGCACAGGGCCTTGCAGTGCTTGAGGATACCGCCGATGGCATAGAGGGCTTCCTGGGAAACCCCGGCGTATTTGTCGCCGGCGAATAACGGGGCATCATCTTTCCAGATGCTGACGTGGGTATGCATACCGGTGCCGTTGTCTTCGAACAGCGGCTTGGGCATGAACGTAACCGTGTGCCCGTACTGGGTGGCCACGTTTTTCAGGACGTACTTAAACCAGACCAGCTGGTCGCTCATCTGCATCAAGGGCTTGAAGCGCATGTCGATTTCAGCCTGGCCGGCAGTGGCTACTTCGTGATGCTGGCATTCCACGTCGATACCCAGTTTTTCAAGGGTCAGCATCATATCGCTGCGGAGGTCCTGAAACTTGTCCGTTGGCGGTACCGGAAAATAGCCTTCCTTGTGGCGCGGCTTGTAAGCCAGGTTGGGGCCTTCGTCCCGTCCAGTATTCCAGGTGCCTTCCACCGAGTCTAGTTCATAAAAGGCGCCGTTGGCAGCAGAGTCGAAACGAACATCGTCGAAGATGAAAAACTCGGCTTCCGGGCCGATGAAAACGGTATCACCGATACCGGTGCTTTTCAGGTAAGCTTCCGCCTTCTGAGCGATATGGCGGGGATCCCGCGTATAGGACTCCCGGGTAAGCGGGTCGACGATGTTGCCGATCAATACCAGGGTGGGTTCTTTGAAAAACGGGTCCATCTTGGCGGTGGTCGCATCGGGGACCACCAGCATGTCACTGGCGTTGATCGGCTGCCAGCCGCGGATACTGGATCCGTCGAAGCCGAAACCGTCATCGAAACTGGAAACCTCCAGTTCGCTTACCGGTACGGAAAAATGCTGCCAGATACCCGGGAAATCCATAAAGCGGATGTCCACGACCTTGGCGCCCTGTTCTTTTGCCATTGCCAATACTTTTTCCGGAGTCATAACACTCACCTCTCTTTTTTAAAGTTAATCGAGTTATGGTAGTCAGCTGCTAAATTGCATCGATACCTTCTTCGCCGGTACGCACGCGGATGGCCTGCTCAACCGGGGTTACGAAAATTTTGCCATCACCGAGTTTGCCCGTGTTGGCGGCCTCACAGATAGCTTTGGCTACTTCATCCACTCTCTCTGCACCGATAACAATCTCAATCTTTACCTTGGGGATGAAGTCCACCACATATTCGGCGCCCCGGTAAATCTCCTTGTGCCCTTTTTGCCGGCCGTAGCCTTTTACCTCGGATATCGTCATTCCCTGAATACCGATATCGTTGAGAGCTTCCTTGACATCATCGAGCTTGAAGGGTTTGATGATCGCTTCAATTTTTTTCATTTTCTCCTCCTGGTTGGGCGTCTGCGGTCTGGTCCTGGCGACCGGAATTTCGATTTTCTATTTCAGTCAGCACGAGGCTGATCTGTTTCTTCAGGTTCTCTACCTCTTCCGGATCATCTACCTTCTGGCCGTCAATGTCCCGGACGTAAAATATATCCGCCACCTGATCCACCTGCGTGGCTATCTTGGCGACCCAGACGTCCAGGCCGCATTTGAAGAGTGTGTCGGTAATGGTAAAAAGCAACCCGGGTGCATCATAGGTGAATATCTCAATGATCGTAAAATAGTTGGAGGCCTCGTTGTCCACGTTAATCTCTGTGGGGCGCCAGGTTACCGGACCGTGTATATTGGTCCGCGGGATAGCCCGGGCCGCGATGGCCGTATCCAGCTCGAATTCAGCGGCCAGGGCTTTTTCAAGGACCGCGGCAGCTTTCTGCCAGGTCTCTTTTTCAAATAATTGATCCGGCGGCGGCTGTACCTTGAAGATATCCAGGGCGATATTGTTTTTCCAGGTGAAGACTTGAACATCGAGGATGTTGATGCCGTGGAGGGTAAAAACCCCCGCGATTTTAGAAAAGAGTCCCGGCCGATCCTGGGCACAGATGGTGACGGTGCGGGTGGCGCCGTCCTCGGATTCTTCGATTTTCCAGACGAACGGACGCTGTCCGAGCTGGACATATATATCCACGTGCTTGCGCATGGCTTCAGGGTCTGCATACAACAGGTAGCGCGGAGACATGAAATTGAAAAGCTTATCGATGTCCGGCCGGCGAGCGGGTTCCGCCAATTCCAGTAACGCGGTTTTCTTCGCATCAACGGTGCGGATTGCCTCCCGGCTGGCCAGTTCCCCGCCTTTGAGAATGTTCAGCACCCGGAAGAACGAGGCCCGCAGCAGGGCGGCGGTCCAGTCGTTCCAGGCTTTGGGGCCGGTAGCGATTGAGTCCGCCACCGATAGCAGGTAGAGCATTTTTAGCCGCAGGACGTCTTCGATCTTGCGAGCACAGGCGATGGCGGTGCCCTCATCGTTCAGGTCACGGCGGGTTGCCGTTTTTACCAGCAGCAGGTGCTCGCGCACCAGAAAGATGACGGTGTCAATGTCCTTGGGCCGGTATCCAAACCGGGTCAAGATGGATGCCGCAATTTCAGCTCCCTTGCGGGCGTGTCCTTTGCCGGGCTGACCTTTGCCGATGTCGTGCAGGAGCGCGGCCCACATCAGCATTTTGCGATGTTTCATTTCCTTATAGAGCGACACACATAGCTGATCATTAACCGGGCTGTTTTTAGATCCAAAGGCTTTTACCGTTTGGACGACCTCCAGGGAATGTTTGTCCACCGGGTAGGTGTGATATTCATCATACTGAATCCGGTTTGCGATCGTCTGAACCTCGGGCAACAGGGCGGTGAGCAGTCCGGTGGTCATCATTTCATTGAGGACGTTGAACTGCGGGACCGCCGTTGTCAGTATTTTCTCGAACGACTTTACAGCCTGGCCGGAAGCAAAGAAGCGGTCGTCTACCAGGTGCAGAAAATCCTTAACCAGCCGACGGGCCTCAATACCCGGGGGTATTTTCAAACGCGCGCTTTCGGCAAAGATTTCTATGAGTAGTTCCGGGGTGCCCAGAATAGTTTCCGGCGATGTGAACCCGAGGGTGTTATTCTTGGCTACCGTCAGCCCATTTACGGTAGTTGTTTTAATGGGCCGGCGTCGTTTGCGGCGTGCGGAACCTCCGCCCAACTCGTGCAGGAACATCTGGTGTTGCTGCTTCACCTGTTCCATATGTCCGTGGAGTTCTCCAAGAAACAACTCAACCGGCTGCTGGCCCTGTTCCGGTTGGTAAGCCATTTCGGCGGCCAGCTTTTCCTGATGACTGAAATAGAGCTGGTCACATTTGCGGCCGGTCAGGATGTGCAGCCGGTTACGAATACTCCAAATAAACGCGAGTGAGCGGAAGAACTCGCTGAATTCGGCATGGGAAAGATAACCGTAATATTCCAGATCCCGAACCTGTTGGGCGCCGGATTTGATTTTAGCGATCCACAGCATGGTGTGGTAATCCCGGAGTCCACCCAAACCTTCTTTAAGATTGGGCTGCAGCAGGCCGGCAGAATCGCCGAAACGAACATGGCGGGTTTCATTGGATTCTATCAGCCAGTCTATGATGCGTCGAGAATGCTGTTTCAGGACTGTATTGCGCAATCTTTCCAGCAACTTGGTATATAGCGGTGAGATCCCGCAGATGAATCGCGCGTCCAGCAGGGATGTCAATACTTCATAATCCTGGGATGCGAGTTTCAGGCACTCTTTGAGCGACTGGGTGGCATGTCCCACATCGAGACCGATATCCCATAATGGGTAGACCACCTCGCGTATCAATTCCTCGGCCTCCGGGGGTACGCGTTTTTCAAAAAGAAACAGCAGGTCAACATCCGAATGGGTGCACTGTTCCTGGCGGCCGTAGCCACCCAGGGCGATGATAGTGTATGGGTTCTTCAAAATGCCAATGCGCGGGCCGATGACGCTGCCGGCGAAACTTTCCCGGAAATAATTGTCCAGCAGGCGTGCATTATCGACCAGATAATCCGGTTCTTCATTGCGCAGAAAACGAGTCGTCAACTGCTTGCGATCTTCCAGTAGTTCCAACGAAGTCTGGGAATAATTACTTTTCATTTGTGTTAATTGCACGTTCCGGCCTCACGACTATGTTTATCTTCGTGAGTATTTCGCAACAGGCGTGCCAATATGTTAAATTAAAATATATCAATATTATTCAGATGGTTAAGATTTCTATAGTATCGCCCTTGTTTGGAGGCGGATTACAAAAATGTAACAATTTTGGTAAAATTTTTACATTTTTGTTCGCACTTGTTCTTTGAGAGTTGAAAGTTACGGGCCGGATAGAGGCATGCGGGGGCCGAGAGTGTGGTAATCGTGTTCTTGTGCACCGCCTACTGGTGTGACTGCTTCTGCCCGGGCCGACCCTGTGCTCATCTCCTTGTAGGTTTATTTGGCCTCTGCGTCAAGGTCTCGCAGTGCCCGCCGCATCTGCTTTAGGGCCTGATTGATACGGTTTTCATTTTCCACCAGGGCCAGGCACAGGTGGGATATGCCTTCTTTCGAGCCGATGGTCACAATGACTTCATTGTCCGCATCCAGGTTTACGCCGTATTCCTTTTTATAATAGCGGGCAATCTCACGGCGCAGATTTTTATGCCCCGCCGCCGCAGGGTAGCGGTGTGTTTTCGGATCGGCGGTAACTTCGCAAAGTTTGCGAATGACGGTATCAGGGGTCGGGTCGGCAGGGTTGCCCAGACCCAGGTCGATGACATCGTCCCCCCGCCTGCGTTTTTCCATTTTCATTTTGTTGATCATGCCAAAAAGGTAGGGCGGCAGTTGACTCATCCGGTCGGCATATTTGATGGGGCCCTGGTCTTCCATGCTTACTCCTCTGCAGTCCCGGGGACAAACTGAAAAACCCCGGGTTTTGCGGCCCGGGGTAAAAAAACGCCACGGACCATTTGTTCAGTCCCTGGCGGTCGAAAAGCTGGTTGCTGCCTATATGCGGATGACCGTCAGCGGACTGTTTCCGCTGCGGCCGCCGCCTGGAATCCCAGGCGAACAGGAAATTGAGATGCAGGAGTCAATGCAGGCATAGGTGTAAATCTTGAGATAGCCGTTCGTAAAGTTATTGGTCCAAATAGCGAACTCTGCAAATGCTACTATGGATGTAAACAGCCGCCCTGTAAAAGTCAATTGTTTCTTCCGGCCGCCGGGCGGTCGGGCATCTGGCGGCGTCTATTCTTTGGGTCTTATCGATATGATTGTGACATCCGTGGCCGGTTTCCCCTGGGCGGCGACCGGGACCTGTCCGATTTTGTCAACCACGGCCATGCCGTCTGTAACCCGCCCGAAAACAGTGTGCTTTCCGGCCAGCCAGGGCGTATCCGCCAGGTTGATAAAAAACTGGGAGCCATTGGTGTTCGGACCGGCATTGGCCATCGCCAGGGAGCCCCTTACGGGTTGCTGGCCGGAACCACCGGCACTGTAACGGTAGCCCATATTTTCATAGGCTTGTTTGAGGGTAAGTTCGGCCAGGGCACTGTCGACATCGCCCTTGCGTTTATCCAGGTCCTCGCGGGAGCTGATACCCATTTTTCGGAATAAAGGCACCAGCAGCATTGCCTGGAATTCACGCTGACTGCGAATACCGAGATAGGGGTGGGGACCGCGCTGCATGTCCATGGCTTTGACTTTATCCAAACCCAGGGCATCGGCATTTATTTCATCCTCAAACCGATAGCCGGGGTCCCCGGTACCGTTGCCCAGCGGGCACCCGCCCTGAATCATAAAATCCTTAATGACCCGGTGGAAAATCAGTCCGTTGTAAAAAGGTCGTCTGACCTCCTTCTGAGTGGCGGGATCGGTGAAGGCCTTGTTGCCGGCAGCCAGCTCGACGAAATTGCGTACGGTCGCCGGTGCCTGGGCAGCAAACAGTTCTACCTCTATTTCACCCTGATTGGTTTTAATGATGTATATAGGATTTTCGCCGGTCATCCCGCTCGAACCGTAGGCCGGTGCGACAAACATCACGGCCAGAGTCAGGGTCGCCAAGCACAGCAGGTTTTTCATATGCGGAATGTCCTTTCTCGCCTGGCAGCGTTTAGGGGAAGCCGATAACCGATCAACCAGGGAAGTTATCCATTTGAGCGGCCGGGCCTTAAGGACTTGACGGTTGTCATTAGAACCCATCTCAAATAAGTCTTTAGGCCCAAACTCGGCGTTCGGCGCTCGGTGCAAGACCTCAAAATACGATAGTATTTCTCCGGGTTGAACCTCGCGGCCGCCTTGACTTTTTGAACCAAATTTCATTTTTGAGATAGGTTCTGGTCAGGCCGGGAATTTGTCTCTGGGACCGCCACAGTTGGAACTTATAACATAGCTGGTGAATTTAAGCCCCTGTTTTCTTATTTCGTGGGGCACGCCCGGACCGATGATAACGGCATCTCCCGGGTGTAAATGATGGATTGCCCCGTCAACTTCGACGACCATGGATCCGTTGGCAACCACGTAGATTTCAGTGGCCTGTTCGTGAAAATGCCGCTGCTGATCGGCGTGTTCATTGAAGACCGCCATTTCAGTCCCCGGGAGTTCTAAAACCGGGCACGGCTGTTGGGCGTCGGGTGGCGGTTCCCAGCGCGAATCGCGTGCTGGCGCTTCGGCCTGGTTATAAACCTGGGTTACGGCCAGTTTGCGGGCACCCCGGGCGTCCGGCTGCATGGCCGGGTCAGTTTGAATTTTGGCCATCTGCACGAACAGTGATGAGGTCATACTCATGAACCTCCTTGAGATTCGATTGCCGCATTGTCCTGTGGGAAAAGCGCAACCCTTTGTATGAATTCGTCAATCGCCTGCCAGAACTGCCTGCTGTCTGTAGGCAGGTCGTTGTGTCCGCTATTGAAAGATACCAGTTTGCCATCCGGTGCCCCGGCAGCCAGTTCCTGCCCGTGTCGATACGGGATAATCTCGTCCCGGGTGCCGTGTATGATCAGTACGGGCTTGTTTAAGACGCGGATCACGGCCAGATTGTCAAACGGATCTTTTACCAAAAATGGCGGGACCAGGTACCGCGGCGCAAATGCGGTGACGCTTGTAAAGGCCGAGACGAGCATAAGTCCGCGGATGGGACGCCGGGCGGCCAACTGGCACACGGCACCACCCCCGAGGCTGCGTCCCATCAGGATGATCCGGGTGGCATCAACATCTGGACGGGCGGCTACCACGTCATAGGCTTTCAACATGATATCGTTGATGGTCTGCTGGGAGGGAGAGCCCAGCGAACGGCCGTACCCGGGGAACTCCACCATAAAAAGCGATACACCGCGTTCGGTAAATGGCTGGAACTCATCCGGCAGGAAGTCGATGGATTCAGCATTGCCGTGTGTGATGATGACGACCGGCGCCGGTCGGATCTGGGGCCGGGCCGGCAGGAACCAGGCTTCGACGCGCATGCCCGGCAATTCGAGCCAGATGCTTTCAAGTCCTGGAAAACCGGCGGGCAGGCTGTCGCGGGTCATGACCATGTAGCGGGGGAAGAGCATCTGGCGCTGAAAGACGAACAGCAGGCCGCAATAGGCCAGGTAGATGCCGATAATGCCAAGTGTTATCCTGAGGGCCGGGTGCATGGAGGCTCCTTTGTGCAAAGATCGACACGCAGCCGATACGTCCCGGCAGTATAATCCATCCCAGAGGGGATGAGAACATTTTTCTTGTTTTCAAAAGGTTCTTAATTTAAAAGCGTTACGGTCAGGTTCAGATTGAACGGATACGCTGGGGCGGATGACAATCCAATAGACATATGGGGGAGATGGGCATGAAACTGCGTAACACGGTGCTCGTTTTGGGAGTGACCTTGTTGGTCACGTTGTCGGCCGGGGCAGCCCGGGCCGGGTTCGAGGATTTTCTGAAAAAGACCCTGCAAGATGCCCTGGAGGCAAATGCCGGCCTGAGTGAAAATGAAATTGTCCAGGGACTCAAGGAGGCTCTGGAAATCGGTACGGATAATTCAGTGCGTCTGTTATCCCGGGTTGATGGTTTTTACCGGCATCCCGATGTTAAAATTCTGCTGCCGGAAAAGGTCCGGCAGGTGGAGTCCTTCCTCAGAACGGCCGGTTTCGGGGACCAGGTGGACGCGTTTGAACTCAGCATGAATCGCGCGGCGGAAGAGGCTGCCCCCCAGGCGCGCAAGCTCTTCTGGGATGCGATCACCCAGATGACCTTTGGGGATGCCAAATCCATTTTAGAGGGACGTGAGAATGAAGCCACGCTCTATTTCCAGGCGAAAACCACCGACCAGCTGACCGAGCTTTTCACGCCCCTGGTCCACAACGCCATGGCTGAAGTAGGGGTTACCCGCGCCTGGCAGGACTTGGACAGCAGCATCAGCCGGTTACCTTTTGCGGAAGCATTGCACTTTGACCTGGACGCTTATGTGACCGGCAAGGCCCTCGATGGGCTCTTTTTCATGATCGAGCAGGAAGAGCGCAAGATCCGCAAGGATCCCGCCGCCCGGGTGACCGAATTGCTGCAAAAGGTATTCAAAAAGTAGCCCCGGCATTACTGTCCGGCGGCCCTGCACCGCAATCAGGTCCAGGTCCTATTTCGAGCGCGGCTTTACATCCCGTAGCGATCTGGTACCGGACCAAACCCCGCCGGCTGCCTACCCGGCAGCGGTACTGCCCTATGAGACCGCACCTGTTTTCTAAGACTATAATCAACTGAATTAATTGACATTTGAAGTTTGAGTAGCCTATAATTGCTCTTTAGAGAAAATCACGGACTGAAGGGGGTCGAACCGGACGTGCGTTTCCCCGACTGTCGAGCGTAAATGCCATGTCGAAAAAAGCCACCACAGATGAGCTGCAAACCAAGGTTGCCCGGCTGGAGCAAGACATTACCCGGCTGACAGCCGACCTTGAGACGTATCGGAATGTCTTTTTGAGCAGTCCTTTCGAGGCCGTCATAGTTGATCGAGAGGGCCGGGTGGTGGATGTCAATCAACGGCGCCGGGATGCCGGTGTCAAGCGTCCGGGCGAACGCTGCCCCCAAATCGGAGACCGGATGTATACCGCCGATTTTGCCGGCAATCACAACATCGATATGCGCAGCGAATTGATGGAGTGTATTCAAACCGGTCTGCCCAAAGAGTTTCCAGGTCTGGGCTACAAGGGACGCTATCTGTCCGTGAAAATGGCCCCCTTTGCGGATGGTGCCATTATTACCGCTACAGATGTTACCCGGCATGTCCGTACGGAAAAAGACAAGAAACGGTACGCGTCGCAGCTGCTGCAATCCCAGAAAATGGAGGCGGTTGGTACGCTGGCCGGAGGTATTGCACATGATTTCAACAATATACTGTGGATTATCACCGGCAACGTAGAATTGGTGAAGACCGAGATTGATGAAAACAACAACCGGGCTCACTACCATATCCAACGGGTCGAGGAAGCTAGCCGGCGGGCCAAGGACCTGGTCACCCAAATCCTGAATTTCAGCCGCCATTCGTCCCAGGAAAAGCGCCCCCTGAAAATCAGCACCATCGTCAAGGAATCCCTGAAACTATTGCGTTCATCTCTGCCCACGACAATTGAAATCAAGCAGAACATCGCCGAGGAAGATATGACCATCCTGGCTGACTTGACCCAGGTCAGCCAAGTGTTGGTCAACCTTTGCACCAATGCCGCCCATGCCATGCGTGACACCGGTGGGACACTTGGTATCAGCCTGTCCAAAATATCTCTGGATGAAGATGAAACGGTCCGGCACCAGAATCTGGCCCCCGGGCAATACGCCCTGTTGAGTGTCATGGACACCGGGCAGGGGATTCCAGCGGATGTAGTGGAGCGGATCTTCGATCCCTTTTTTACCACCAAGCAGGTGGATGAGGGCACCGGTATGGGGTTGTCAGTGGTTCACGGTATTGTCAAAAACCATGATGGTGCGATCACGGTTTTCAGCAAACCGGGTAAAGGTGCCGTTTTTCACGTACTGCTGCCCATGATTACCGCCGATACCGAGCAGGCCGAACGAAATCACAGCCAGGTCATCCCCACCGGCAATGAACGGATTCTGCTGGTGGACGATGATGGCGTGTTGCTGGAAACCCAGGAGCGCATTCTTTTGCGCCTGGGGTATGCCGTAGTGCCCCGTCAATCCAGCGCTACGGCCCTGGAAGAGTTTAGAAAACAACCGCATAAATTTGACCTGATCATTACCGACCAGACCATGCCCCAGATCACCGGCCTTGACCTGGCTCGCGAGTGTATTAACGTTCGGCCGGATATGCCCATCATCCTCTGTACCGGCTACAGCGAATCCGTATCCGAAGAGATGGCTCGCGCTGCCGGTGTCAGTGCCTTTTTGATGAAGCCGGTCATCCTGGGAAAGCTCGCCCACACCGTGAGGGACGTCCTGGACGAAGTCAAGGCTTAGAACCTATCTCAAAAAAGTCTTTTGGCCCAAACTCGGCGTTGGGCGCTCGGTTCAAGTCCTCAAAATACTGGAGTATTCCTCCGGGTTGAACCTCACGGCCGCCTTGATTTTGAACCAAAATCCGTTTTTTGAGATAGGTTCTAGACGCGACCCGGCCCCATTCTTGTTCGGCTGCCCTTGTAAAACTTACCCGGCACCCTTATTATAACCGATGCCATCTGTGAATGGTGATGGGGTAATAAGGTTGTAGGATACCAAGCTGCTATGGCACCAGATAAAAAAAAAGTAAGCGCCTTGGGTTTGTGTTCAGGCGGGCTGGACAGCATATTGGCCGCATTGGTGTTACGCAACCAGGGTATCGAGGTTGAATGGATCACCTTTGAAACGCCGTTTTTTTCGGCCGACAAAGCCCGGCGAGCCGCCCGGCTGAACGACATCCCGATTACGGTCAAACGCATTTTACCAACCTACCTGGAGATGCTGAAAAACCCGCCGGCCGGTTATGGCAAACAGATGAATCCTTGCATGGACTGCCATGCCCTCATGTTTCGCCTGGCAGGCGAGGAGATGCAGTCCCGGGGATTCGACTTTCTTTTCAGCGGTGAAGTGTCCGGTCAGCGGCCCATGTCGCAGAACAAGAACTCATTGCGGTATGTTGAGAAAAATTCCGGATATGACGGCGCTATCGTCCGACCGCTGTCCGCACAGAATTTACCCGTTACCCGGCCGGAAAAAGAAGGCCTGGTGGATCGAGATCAATTGTTGAATTTTTCAGGGCGCTCGCGCAAACCCCAGTTGGAACTTGCGGACAGATGGGGAGTGAAAGATTTTCCTTCGCCGGCCGGAGGTTGCTTGCTCACCGAGAAAGGTTATGCCACCCGTCTGCGCGATCTGTTCAATTACCAGGATACTTACCGGGATGCCGAGTTCTATTTGCTGAGCTGCGGACGCCACCTGCGTTTGAACGCGGATCACAAGTTGATTGTGGGGCGTTCAAAAGTGGAAAATGAAAAGATTGAGGCCCTGATCGATCCGGACATGGATGTCGAGTTCCGGGTTGAGAACTGCCCGGGACCCGTATCCCTGGTACCTAACGGTTGCGACGAGGCCACGGCCAAACAGGCGGCGGCCATCTGTGCGGGCTACAGCAAGGCACCGGCCGGCGATCCCGCCGAAGTGTTGGTTATCCAGGGTGATCGGCAGACCACCCTCACCGTCATGCCGACGCCTCCTCGGGATAACAAACCGTTTTTGCTGTAATTGTCTCTATATCTTAAAATGCAAATGCCGAATTCCCAACCTGTTGCACTACGGATACAAAAGGGGGTCAGACCTACACTTTGACATTGTTTGTCAAAGTGTAGGTCTGACCCCCTTCGTTATGCAAAGAAGAAGGCAGGGTCGTCTGACCCTGCCTCTGTTGTCCAATCTGATGCTTGCAACACCTATGTTTTTTACTTAATCGTCGTCATCGTCATTGTCATCGTCATTGTCATCGTCGTCGTTGTCATCGTCGCCGTCATCGTCGTCATCGTCATCGTCATCATCGTCATTGTGCTGTCCAAGGGGAGGTGTTACTTTGGCGACCGCAACATTTCCGGCAGCATCCTCACAAACCACTTTAAGCTGAAAGGATTGGGCTTCAATTTCCAGTATTCCGTCATCCCACTCCACTTCATTATCGTCATCAACTTCCAACGCTACCAATTGACCGTTGGTTACTTGTATATCGTTGAGTTCTGCTGCGGAAACTACACCAGAGCCGCTAATGTCGCTGCAAGTATATTGAATACGAAACCGGCCTTCATCGTCATCCACTTCGCCTATTGGTACGAATTCAGCTGTGACATCGGGTGGTGTGGTATCTACAACCGTAATGGTCACATTGTCTTCATCGGACTCTCCAGCGCTGTCGGTGACCACCAATGCAATGATGTGTTCGCCCAGAGGGAAAGTATAGTCTATAAATTCACCATTCCCCAGCAAGGCCGCCCCCTCGTACCACTCGAAAGAAACAATATCGTCGTTGGTATCCGGTGTGGAGTCGGGGTCGGTTGAATCAGCGCCATCTAGCGTGACCAAAGTTCCCTCATATGATTCCAATTCCACTATCCGATCCGGACCCGCATCTGCCACGGGGGGTTGGTTTGCAGACTCTATAGTGAACACATAGGCCGAACCTGAAAATGAACCTGCGTCATCGTCACCCCAAGCACCGACCAGCGCTGTATCCCCACTTATGTAAACCGACCAGCCGAAAAAGTCACCTTGAGCTGCGTCATTTGCGGTTAATTTGGCCTCCTCAACCCATCCTGTGCCGCTATACCTGAACACATAGGCCGAACCTGAATTTGAAACTACGCCATCGCCAAAAAGAGCACCGATCAGCGCAGTACCCCCACTGATGGATACAGATCTGCCGAATCGGTCAAAACCAGCAGCATCATTTGCGGTTAATTTGGCCTCTTGAATCCATGTTGTTCCGTCATACCAGAACACATAGGCCGAACCTGATGATGAACCTGCGTCATCGTCACCAAAAGCACCGACCAGCGCCGTATCCCCACTGATGGACACAGACCAGCCGAAAAGGTCACCTGGAGCAGCGTCATTTGCGGTTAATTTGGCCTCTTGAATCCATGTTGTTCCGTCATACCAGAACACATAGGCGGAACCTGATTCTGAACCTGCGTCATCGTCACGATAATTACCGACAAGCGCTGTATCCCCACTGATGGACACAGACCAGCCGAAAACGTCACCTGGAGCAGCGTCATTTGCGGTTAATTTGGCTTCTTGAATCCATGTTGATGTTGTTCCTTCATACCTGAACACATAGGCGGAACCTGTGACACCGCCACCTTGAGCACCGACCAGCGCTGTATCCCCGCTGATGGACACAGATTCGCCGAATAGGTCAAAACTAGCAGCGTCATCTGCGGTTAATTTGGCCTCTTGAATCCATGTTGATGTTGTTCCTTCATACCTGAACACATAGGCGGAACCTGAACCTGAAGCTGCGTCATCGTCAAAACGAGCACCAACGAGCACTTTACCCCCACTGATGGACACAGACCAGCCGAATTGGTCACCTGTTTCAGCGTCATCTGCGGTTAATTTGGCCTCTTGAACCCATGCTGTTCCGTCATACCTGAACACATAGGCAGAACCTGAACCTGAACCTGCGTCATCGTCACCATAAGCACCGACCACCGCTGTATCCCCGCTGATGGAAACAGAGTAGCCAAATCGGTCATCTGAAGCAGCGTCATTTGCGGTTAATTTGGCCTCGGATATGACGAAGGGATCAACGGCCACGGCGTTATTCACGGCCAGAGATCCAAATATGAGCGCCAATATCAACAAGGTAATTAATTTTCCTGGTTTGATTATATTCATGGTTGTGATCCTTATATTGAATGGTCGATCCGGAAGTGGCTAAACGATTTATTGGAGCAAAGAGGTGGATCCTCTATAAACCGCTATGGGAAGATACCTAAAGACATACTATTTATACCACAATGTGGTATGTCAAGAGCATGGCGTTTATCAGTCGTTGCGCAACCAGCTAGGCCGAAACGAATTTTAACAACAAAAGGGGGCAGACCTGCACGTTGACAGACAATGTCAATGGGTAGGTCTGGCCCCCTTCGTCATTTGCTGACTTTTTAATAAAAAAAGCGGAGCAAGGCGAAAGCCTTGCTCCGCTTTTTGAGCCAAGGATGGTGTTTATCGGTTTCCGGTTACTGGTAGCCGATTTACGGGGCTTGAGCGCGGCCTTCTCGGTCAAACTTGCATTTATAGCACGTCAACGAGAGACAAAACCGCTTGCATACGCTCCGCCGACCCATAGGGGTGAAGTAGGTCCGGTACCAAAGCATTCCGGGCTGACCAATAAACCCCCAACTCCCCTAAAAATGGTGTCAGCTTCCATTCCAAGTTTAATCTACGTTCGGAACCACCAACACCGGGCAGGGGGCGTGTCCGATCACGTTTTGGGCCACGCTTCCCAAAAGAATCCGCTCGAATCCCGTTCGTCCAAGCGTCCCCATGACGATAAGGTCGATTTCCCTTTTTTTGGCTTCCTCCACAATAGGCTCGTACACTCTACCGCCCATGCGAACGATGGTTTCACAAGGGATATTGGCCGCATCGACCTTCTCTTTAGCTGCATCTAAATGCTGCCGCACCTGGGCCGACTTTTCCTCCACCAGGGCCGGCGCGATACTCATCTGTTCCGGGTAGAGATCGACGACGCTGATCACGAAAATTTCGCTATTGCAAATTTCACCCAGACTGATGGCCTGGTCCACCGCCGCATCACTGAAAGCGGAACCGTCCACGGCGACTAATATTCTTTCACCCCGGGTCAAGGGGCAGGCACATACCAATTCTTGTTCCATATTGATATCCTCCAACCTGAATACAGGCGATATGTGATAAAAACGATGGTTGGGAAAACCCAACCATTCCCGTTTTAATGCGCTGCAAATATTCCGACCATGGACAAAGCAACCATGATCGAGACCCATATCGCCAAGCTAACGTAAAGATAATTCCTGTCCGCAAAATATGCAACCGCGGTGGCGATAAGGACCCATAAGGCCACGCTGCAGCCCAATGCCAGGCCGAATTGCGTAAAGCCGTCACCCTGGGTGAAGTTTTTCAGGTAAAAGTGCCCTCCGGGGAATCCGCCCCCCACTTCCTGCCACACGGTCTGGGCGTCTTTGCCTTCAAAAATAGCATTGAAGAGCTTGTAGGGATTCAGTGTGTTGTTGTCCGGGTACGCTACGGATATCACCGGGCCGATCATGCAAATAATACAGGAAACGATCGTCACCCAGTACACGATGTTGCCGTATACAGTATTCGCACGCGGCATTTTTGGAGCTTCCACAGTACTCATTTCGTCAGTACTCATATTGTCACCTCCTTTATGACTCGGATCGCGTGAAGTTGATGATTGATCGGGTTACAGCCGCGAAGATGCCTATAAATACCAGTCCGGTGACCCACACCGGTACCGCTTTAATGACACCCAGCATGATGAGCCCTTTGGTCAACAGGCCAAAGCAAGAGAAAAACATAAACCCGATCAGCAGGTAGCGGACGAAACCCGCCTTAACGCGAATCAGAATCAGGGCACCGAGCAAGCCGCCCAGAACCTGGCCCACCAGCCAGGGCGCGGCAAAAACCGGAATGATGGCCCCCATCAAAAGATAAGGCCACACGGCGATACAGTCGCCCATTCCCAAAAGTACCCCGCTATTGGCCGCGGCAACCTTGAGAGGCACCGCCATGATCACGTTCTGAGCCGGCACGATGGCCCAGCCAGCACCGAGACCGAAAAATCCGGACAGGATTCCCACGCCAACGATGGCGCCAAGCACCCAGCCGGCTCGGGTCAGGGGATAATCAATCACCTTGTTCAGGGATACTTCCAAATATGGTTGTGAGAGGTGTAGCTTCTTTGTAAATCCATCCACCTTTTTAACCTCGGGCCATTCGATTTTCTTACCACCGACCAGGAAATATACGGCCAGCGAACAGAGAATGCCGCCCAAGGCAAGACGGATTAAACCTTCCCCGGTATCACCCAGATGCTGGGCCACATAGATGGCCCCCTGGGCACCGGCAAAGGCCCCCACACCGTAAGCGGCCGCACAGAAGATGCAGATCTTCAGGTTGGCCAGCCCTCCCTTCATAAAGGGGCCGGTAGATACCAGGCCGCTGAACATGGCCACGATCAGGCCGGTCGCCCGGACAATCAGGCTGTCCACGGGTGTAAAGGCCAGCATGACAGGTGTAAACAAAACCCCGCCCCCGATACCGCCGATGACGGCCACCAGGGCGATGGCAAAACTGAGAAAAAAGAATCCAAACAGCCATCCGAAAATCGCTCCGCCGGTCATGGCCCCGGGCTCGGTTTCCGCGGCGTTCGTGATCAATGCCAGTGCAAGGTAAGAAATGATGAGCACGGCTAGCATCACATTCACTTCCAGCCACGGAGATCTAAAGAATTTTCGCATTCGTCGCCTCCTCTTTCTTATTGAATTGTAACCAGCTTGATTTTGATTTGGAACCAGCCGTCTATCACAAACGGTGTCGCATTTCAAATAGAGGCGGCCGGTCATCTGTTCGCGGAGATAGCATTAATATGAATTATTACAGTATTATGGCGTGTAGAAAACGTCAAAAGGCAGTGGCAAGAATCCCTTTTTGTCAGTCCTGAAAAGGGAATTTTTTCAACTCAACTAACTTTACCTTTCAGCTGCCCGCACGCCGCTGAAATGTCCTGTCCTTTGCTATAACGGACAATCGCCGTGTAGTGTTTTTCTACCAGGATGTCCTGAAACCGCCGCACTCGGTCTTCATCCGGTCGCCTGAAAGTGCTGCCGGGATGTTCGTTGAACGGAATCAGGTTTATCTTGGCCCGTAGCGGGGCCAGGAGGGTGACAAGCCGCCGGGCATCTTCATCGCTGTCATTGACGCCGGCTATGAGGATGCATTCAAACGTGATGCGACGGCGGGGTTTCAATGGATAGCGGGCGCAGGCGTCCAGCAGGGTCGCGAGGTTGAATTTTCGATTGATCGGCATGAGGCGACTACGGGTGGCATCGTCCGCAGCATTCAGGGATATGGCCAGGTTGACATCCGTATCGCGTCCCAGGTCTGCAAGCCGGGAGGCCAGGCCGGCAGTGGACAGGGTAAAACGCCGGCCGGAGATTCCCAGGCCGTGGCTCGTGTTAGTGATAATGTCGATGGCCTTGACAAGATTGCGGTAGTTGGCCAGTGGTTCACCCATGCCCATCACCACTATATTGGTCAGGCGCCGATCCGGCACGGCCCGCACCACATCCCGCACCTGGGCGATGATTTCGCCGCTGGTCAGATTGCGGACCAGACCGTCGCGGGCGGTCAGGCAGAATTGGCAGCCCTGGGAGCAGCCGACCTGACTGGATATGCACAGGGTGTCGTACCCCTTCTCCGGGATCAGGACACACTCGATATGGCAACCGTCCTTTAGTTGCAGCAGGTATTTACGGGAGCCGTCCCGGGATTTCTCCACGGCGGCCACTTTGAGGCGTTCGATGTCAAACGCCTGGGATAGCAGTGCGCGGGTTGGTATGCCGAGGTTGGTCATTGCGTCGAACGAATCGACCTGGCGCTGATAGACCCACTTAAAGACCTGGTCGGCCCGATACGCGGCCAGATCATGGTCTTTCAGCCAGGTGACCAGCTCTTCAAAGGACAGGTCCTTGATATCTTTCAGTTCTTCTGACATAGAGCGAAATTCAATTTGCGAAATACGGTTGCCAATAGTAAAATGTCATTACATAGCTGCCAAATAAGGCCAGCTTCCATGATTTTGCTTGACTTAACACAAGTATCACATTACTTACAAGGTTTTCAAAACTCGAGGGATTTGGTGTACGATGTTTGATAACCTGAGTGAAAAGCTCGATGCGGTATTCAGAAAACTTAAAGGCCACGGGAAATTAACCGAAAAGAACATCGATGCCGGCCTGCGTGAAGTTCGCATGGCCCTGCTGGAGGCCGATGTACACTACCGGGTGGTCAAAAAACTGATTACCGACATCCGCGAGCGCAGCCTGGGGCAAGCGGTCCTGGCCAGTCTCACCCCCGGGCAGCAGGTAATCAAGATCGTCAATGAAGAGTTGACCCGCTTGATGGGGGCGCAGCACCAGGAATTGAACCTCGCGGGGCAGCACCCGGTTTCGATCATGCTGGTCGGGCTGCAGGGCTCGGGAAAAACCACCACCAGCGGCAAGCTGGCAGTTTTGCTGCGCAAACAGGGCCGCAACCCGTATCTGGTTCCGGCGGACGTCTACCGACCGGCGGCTATTGAACAGTTGCAGAAACTCGGGTCTCAGCTATCCGTACCGGTTTTCGATGCAAGCCCGGAAATAGATCCGGTCGATATCTGCAGTCGTGCCCGGGCGGCCGCTCAGCAGGCCGGCTGCGATACGCTCCTGCTCGATACGGCCGGCCGCCTGCATGTGGATGAAGAATTGATGGCCGAACTCAAGGCGATCCAGGCGGCTGTCAACCCGAGTGACGTCCTGCTGGTAGCCGATGCCATGACCGGTCAGGATGCGGTCAATATTGCCAAGTCCTTTGATGAGGCTCTGGATATCGGCGGGGTGGTACTCACCAAGATCGATGGTGATGCCCGGGGCGGAGCGGCCCTGTCTATCCGCGAGATAACCGGCAAACCGATCAAGTTCATCGGTGTCGGCGAAAAATTGGCCGATCTCGAGGCCTTTCACCCCGATCGCATGGCCTCGCAAATTCTGGGCATGGGCGATGTGCTGAGCCTCATCGAAAAGGCCCAGACAGTTGTAGACGAAAAAAAGGCCCTGGAACTCGAGAAAAAACTGCGAAAGAATCAGTTCACTCTCGAGGATTTTCGGGACCAAATGGTCCAGATTAGAAAGATGGGCTCCCTGACGGATCTGATTAAAATGATACCGGGCCTCGGCAGCGCCAAGCAGTTGAAAAATATGAAGGTTGACGAACATGAACTGGTACGCATCGAGGCCATCATCAACTCGATGACCCCCCAGGAGCGGCAGCAGCACGGAATAATTAACGGCAGCCGCCGGAAAAGGATTGCCAAGGGCAGCGGTACCAGTGTACAAGATATAAATCGCCTGTTGAAAAACTATACCCAGGTGATGAAAATGATGAAAAAAATAAACAAAGGCGGCATGCGCGGTTTGGGCCGTGGGATGTTGCCGTTTTAGAGGAGAAGAAGATGGCAGTTAAGATTAGATTAGCCCGGCATGGTGCCAAGAAGAAACCGTTTTACAGAATCGTGGTGGCCGACTCGGAAAGCCCCCGTGACGGTCGTTACCTCGAGGCTGTCGGCACCTATGATCCGTTACAGGATCCGGCCGCAGTATCCCTCAAGGAAGATCGTATCAAACACTGGCTCGGCCAAGGGGCGACCCCTTCCGATACGGTGAAGAGCCTGATTAAAAATATCTAAGGAACTGACAGCTGGCCTGATCGGTTCTTTGGTTATCCCTGGATATGGAAGCTGCATCTAACTCTCAACCGCCAACTAAAGGAGATGGAGCTATGCAAGATCTGATCAGATACATCGCAAAGGCACTGGTTGATAATCCGGATCAAGTAGTGGTCTCAGAGGTTGAAGGGAACCAGACCTCGGTGTTGGAGTTGCAGGTAGCCAAAGAGGATCTGGGGAAAGTGATCGGCAAGCAGGGGCGCACGGCTCGCGCCATGCGTACTATTCTAAGTGCGGCTTCGGCCAAGATAAAAAAGAGGACCGTGCTGGAAATCATCGAGTAACCGGCCACCCGTTAACCGGGTGGCTGTTTCTACCCGCCCGGCAGGAGCTTACCTGGGGCCGGCGCTACAAAAACGTAAGCCGGCCTGATTCGTCAGCCCCTTCATAGTCACGAAAACATCCCATGTCAGAAAATCCTCTGGTGCCCATCGGACAAGTTGTCGGTGCACACGGTATCAACGGCGCCGTCAAAGTCCATTTTTATGATATCCAACCCCGTACGTTCACTCCCGGGGAATCCCTCAGAATGCTAACGCCACAGGGCGCCCAAACCAATTACCTTATAGAGTGGGCCCGTTCGCACAAGCAGCACTACCTGGTCGGCCTGAAAGGCGTTGTTGACCGTGACCAGGCCCAGTCCCTGCAGGGGATCAAAATTGTTGTCCGGCGATCTGACCTGCCGGCCCTGGAAGAGGACACCTTCTACTGGGCGGATCTTATCGGGATGGCGGTATATACGCTCGAGGATCGCTATCTCGGACAAATCAAGGCGATCATTCCCACCGGCAGCAACGACGTTTACGTCGTGCAAAATGATGATTCGGAGACCCTGGTGCCGGCGTTAAGGCGGGTCGTACAGAGCGTTGATCTCGACACCCACACCATGCGGGTAGATCTTCCGGAGGGCTTATAGGCTCTAAAGCAACCGAACCAGATATCATGTCATTCTGAGGAGCATAGCGACGAAGAATCTCTCACAATGGAAGGTGGCCTTGGCATGTGAGGGACTCTTCGCTACCCTCAGAGTGACAAGACAATACTACTAATTATAGAGCCGGCCCAAAATTAAGAAGCGAAAATGGATTTTACTGTACTGACCATATTCCCGGAAATGTTCGACGCCTTCTGGGCGCACGGCATCATCAGGCGCGCCTTGAATCAGGGCCAGGTGACGGCGAGCACCGTCAACATTCGAGATTATGCCGAGGGGCGCCACAAGATGACCGACGATCGTCCCTACGGTGGGGGCTGCGGCATGGTGATGAAACCGGAGCCGCTGGCTGCCGCCATCGAGGCTGTGCGCAGCAATTCTCCCCAGGCATTGACCGTGCTGCTGACACCCCAGGGGCGCCCTTTCGATCAGGGCCTGGCCGAGGAACTCAGCCGTGAAAACAGCCTGATTTTTGTCTGCGGCCGCTATGAGGGCGTGGATGATCGCATCTGCGACAACCATGTCGATCTGGAAATCTCCATCGGAGATTACGTGCTCACCGGCGGGGAAGTGGCCGCCATGGCGGTTATCGATGCCGTCACCAGGCTGCTCCCCGGCGTGCTGGGCAATGAGGATTCCGCCTGGCAGGATTCTTTTTCCCGGGACCTTCTGGAACATGGCCACTACACTCGGCCGCCCGAGTTCAATGGGGAAAAGGTGCCGGAGGTCCTGTTATCCGGAAATCACAGTGCCATCGCAAAGTGGCGGCTGGAGTATTCGCTGGTAAAAACCCTGTTGAAAAGGTCCGACCTGCTTAAAGAACGGCCCTTGGAACAATCCGAATTGGACATCTTGCATAAATGGCAGAAAGAGATTGAATCCATCATCCGCTCTAAATCTTAATATCGCCCTGATACACTATCCGGTCACCAACAAGAACGGTGAGGTGATTGCTTCGGCGGTTACCAACCTCGACCTGCACGACATGGCCCGTTCCGCCCGGACCTATGGTGTCAAAGGTTTTTATGTGGTCACGCCGCTCGAGGATCAACAGGCCTTGGCGGGCAAGTTGGTCGACCACTGGGTCAGCGGTGGCGGTGCCCGCTACAACCCCAAACGCCGCGAGGCCATGCAACTGGTCTATATCCGGGATAATCTGGAACAGGTGGTAACCGAAATCGGGCAGGCAGAAGGCCGGGAACCCCGGACCATTGTTACCTGTGCGCGGCCCCAGAAAGGGAGCGTTACCTACGGGGAGTTGCGCCAGGCCCTCAGCGATGGGGCTCCCGCTTTGCTCCTGTTCGGTACCGCCTGGGGGCTGGCACCCGACTGCCTCGCCGCGGCCGACATCATCCTGGATCCTGTCCGGGGCGCGGGCTCCTACAATCATCTGTCGGTGCGATCCGCAACGGCCATCATTTTGGACCGCTTGTGTGGAGAATTTAAATGATTAGAAGCTGCGATAGATATGGATTTTGGTTTAAGTTCAAGGCGGGCGCTATATTTGAACCGGAGGAATACATCGGGTATTTCGAGGATTGAAATTTAGTGCCCAACACCGAAATTGGGCCAAAAGACTTTTTTATGGCTGCTTCTATCATTTTTTGCTTGAAATATAGGGAACAATCCAATATATGATACCAGTTTAAACTACTGGAAAAATTACCTCACAAGCCGTGCGGAAGGTTTAAGTTTCTAAAATAAAAGAAGTTTTTGTTATACGGGGGTATCATGGACAAGGTTAAACAAATCGAAAGAGAGATGATGCGGATGGACCTGCCGCAGTTCGCGCCAGGCGATACCGTTAAAGTACATGTTAAAATCCGGGAGGGTGAGAAGGAACGTATCCAGGCATTTCAAGGCGTCTGCATCAGCAAGCGTAAAGGCACCACCAATGCCTCTTTCACGGTTCGCAAAGTTTCTTACGGTGTCGGGGTTGAAAAGATTTTCCCCCTGCATTCACCCATCATCGACCGGATCGAAGTGATTACCCGCGGGCGGGTGCGTCGCTCCAAGATCTACTATCTGAGAAAACTGCGCGGCAAGGCTGCCAGGATTCGTGAGCGTCGTTTCGTTTAAAAGTCACCCCAAAAACAGTCTTTTGTTCCAATCTCTGCGTTGGGCGCTCAGTTCAAATCCTCGAAATACCCGATGTGTTCCTCCGGTTTGAACTTCGCGGCCGCCTTGATCTTGATCCAAAATCCAATTTTTGGGATGACTTTTTGATAGTTGACTTCTGGAAATTCGAAAATGAAGCCCGCCTGCAAGGCTTCACCCAAGTCGCCGGTATAGATGAGGCCGGTCGGGGTCCCCTGGCCGGCCCGGTTGTTTCCGGGGCCGTCATTCTTCCTACTGGATTTGAGGCCCCCGGGATCAATGATTCTAAAAAGCTGACGCCCCGCAAAAGAGATCAACTTTATGACCAGATCCGGGAAGGTGCCATAGCGGTGGGTGTCGGCCTCGTCGATAATCTCCAGATCGATAAAATCAATATCCTCCAGGCCGCGCTGCTCTCCATGGCGCAAGCGGCCGGGGAACTCAGCCCGGCACCCGATTTCCTTCTTATTGACGGTACATTTACCACGCCGGCTACAATCAAACAAAAGGCCATTCCCAAGGGCGACGCGTTGAGCATTTCCATTGCTGCGGCCTCGATCATTGCCAAAGTAACCCGAGACCGGATCATGGCCGACTTTCATGACCGCTACCCCGAATTCGGGTTCGACCGCCACAAAGGGTATCCCACCAAGGCCCATAAAGAGGCCATTGCCCGCCACGGTATCTCGCCTATACATCGGTTGACTTTCAAGGGTGTGAAAGAGTACGTTTAGAAGCTAACTTAAAAAAGCCTTTCGGCCCAATCTCGGCGTTGGGCGCAACATTCAACTCCTCAAAATACTATTGTATTCCTCGGACTTAAATGCTGCCCCCGCCTTGATCTTGAACCAAAATTCATTTTTAAGTCAGCTTCTACTATTTGTTTATATGATCCCTGCCAACGGGATCAGAAGTGGTCTTTAGAAACTTTCTTTACAATCCATGTGACGACAATGCCCAGCAAAACCCAGAAATTTGGGATAGAAAGTGAATCCCTGGCTGCCAATTACTTGAAATCGAACGGCTACCGTATTCTGGAGCGCAATTACCGGAATCAGATTGGCGAGTTGGACATCATCGCCAAGGAGGGGCCGGTCCTCGTATTTATTGAAGTCAAGGCGCGCAACACCAGGCGCTTCGGCAGCCCCAAACAGGCTGTAACACCGGCCAAGCAGGCCAAGATTTCAAGGACGGCCATGGCCTACTTGAAAGCGACCGGTCAGGTCCATGCCAAGGCGCGCTTCGACGTGGTCGCGATCGACGCCCGTTTCAACCCGCCGGATATTGAAGTGGTGAAAAATGCCTTCGAATTTCTCAGCAGATAAGCAAGGGGCGACGGCTATAGGCGGTACGCTCTATATCGTGGCCACGCCGATCGGCAACCTGGGCGATATTACCCTGCGGGCGGTCGAGATCCTGCGGACCGTCGATGTCATTGCCGCCGAGGATACCCGCCAAACCGGTATCCTGCTCAAGGCGCACGGGATTACGACCCGCCTGATGTCGTACCACGAACACAACGAGAGGCAACGTGCCGCGCAGTTGATCGAGAAATTGAAAGCCGGCCGCGCCGTGGCCGTCGTGTCCGATGCAGGTACGCCCACCATTTCCGATCCCGGTTACCGCCTGGTCAGTAACGCTGCGGACGCCGGTATCGAAGTGATTCCCCTGCCGGGGGTTTCCGCAGTGACGGCCGCCTTGAGCGTATCCGGGCTGCCCACCGACGCATTTACCTTCATCGGATTTCCAGAGAAAAAGACCGGAAAGAGAACTAAACTACTTCGCCGGCTTGCAGACCGGCTGGAAACCCTTATCTTTTATGAATCTCCCCGGCGCATCATTGCACTGCTCGAAGCCATTCATGAATGCCTTGGCGATCGGCCTGCGGTCCTGGCGCGGGAGATGACCAAGCAGCATGAGGAGTTCATCCGGGGAGCCATTTCCCGGATCATTTCCGCCTTGGCTGAGCGACCGGCGGTAAAAGGCGAATGTACCCTACTCGTGGCCGGGAAACTGGAAGAAGAGCCGGCCGCAGAGGATGCCATCAAAGAAGAGATCAGCCGGCGATTGGCATCCGGCACGGTTGGCACAACGGCAATTTCCAAACTGATTGCCAAAAGGTTCAATATTTCCAAAAATGAGGCTTACAATTTGGTTTTGGAATTGAAAGCAAAAAAATGAATCTGCGGCCTTATGTCAGTCCTGGCGCCTAAAAATGATCACCGCGGTCTTTCCCAGAGACTCGGGTAATCCGGAACGCAATACGTGAATGAGGAAAAACAGAGGTAGCACAGTATGAACAGATTGGACGCAATATTCGCACCCGCTTCCCTGGCGGTAGTCGGGGCTTCCACGACGCCGGGAAAAGTCGGACACGACATTTTTGTCAACATTTTAAAAGGTGGTTATACCGGGACGCTCTACCCTGTAAATCCAAAAGCCCGCTCGATCGCCAGTGTCCGGGCCTATCCCACGATCACGGATATTCCCGATGAAGTCGATTTGGCCATGATTATTCTGCCGCCCATGCTGGCTGTCAAAGCGGTCGAAGATGCCATTGCCAACGGGGTCAAAGGCATCGTGATTGTCTCGGCCGGGTTTCGTGAAGTAGGGGAGGAAGGCCGCCGCATCGAGGACCAGATCGTGGCCATGTGCCGCGAGGCGGGTGTGCGCGTGATCGGTCCCAACTGCCTGGGGGTGATTAATCCCAAGGCCGATGTCCGTCTGAATGCCAGTTTTTCCGCCCGTATGCCGGAATCGGGCAATGTCTCCTTCATTTCACAAAGCGGAGCGCTCTGCACAGCCGTGCTCGATTTTGCCGCGGACCGGGAATTTGGATTTTCCAAGTTTATCTCCATCGGCAATAAAGCCGACGTAGATGAACTGGACCTGCTCCGGTACCTGCACGCGGACCCGCACACTGAAGTGATCATGATTTACCTGGAGGAACTCCGGCGGGGACCTGAGTTCATTGAGGAGGTCAAAGAAATAACTTCGGGTGAAAATCCTAAGCCGGTCCTGGTGATCAAATCGGGCCGCACCGGCGCCGGGGCTCAGGCGGCCGCCTCGCATACCGGTGCCCTAGCCGGTACCGAAGCGGTCTACGATGCAATTTTCCAACAGGCCGGGATTATCCGGGTGGATTCCATCGATGAACTGTTCGATTATGCCACGGCCTTTGCCTATAAAAACGAGAGCGCCCTGGGCAAGCTGCGGCGCAAAGTGCCCAACGGCAATCGGGTGGCGATCGTGACCAACGCCGGTGGACCCGGGATTGTGGCCACCGACATGACGGTTTCCTCGGGTCTGCGGCTGGCCGATTTTCATCAAGACACCATCGAAGCCCTGGCCAGCCATCTGCCCTCTGCGGCCAACCTCCACAATCCGGTGGATGTCATCGGGGATGCCGCCCAGGACCGCTATGAAAATGCCCTGGCGGCGGTGATCCGGGACGAAGGCGTCGACGGGGCCCTGGTCATTCTGACCCCACAATCCATGACCAATTCCTTGGAGACGGCCAAGGCCATTGCCCGGATTGCCCGGCGCTCGAGCAAACCCATCCTCTGCTGCTTCATGGGGATCGTGGATGTTTCCTCCGGGGTGAAGTACCTGCAGGCCAACGGCATCCCGGTATTTCGATTCCCGGAAAATGCGGCCAAGGCCTTCGGTGCCCTCTACCGGTACTCCCAGTGGCTCAATCGCCAGGTCCTGGCCGAATTCAGTTTTCAGCATGACGTGGCTGCCGCCGAAAAGATCATCTCCGGTTGTCTACAGCGCGGCCAGACCTATCTCGGCGAGCTGGACGGTCTCAATCTTTTAAAAGCCTATGGCTTCAATACCCTGCCTACCCACTTAGCCGAAACCGCGGACCAGGCTGTTCAGATAGCCGGAGAGATCGGATACCCGGTGGTGATGAAAATCGTGTCGCCCCAGATCGTGCACAAATCCGATGCCGGTGGTGTGAAGGTGGGACTCAATTCCGACCAGGCAGTTGCCGAAGCATTCGAGACCATCGTGGCCAATGCCGGGCAATTTGACCCGGGGGCCGAGATTACCGGGGTGCTGGTTCAGAAAATGGCCCCGCGGGGCGTGGAGACAATCCTGGGGATCAATCGCTATCCGGTGTTCGGCCCCCTGCTCATGTTCGGACTGGGCGGCGTGTTTGTCGAGATATTCAAGGATGTGATCTTCCGGCTGGCCCCGGTCAATCGCAATTCCGCGCGCCGGATGGTTCGCAGCATACAGGGGTATAAATTACTCCAGGGCTATCGCGGCAGTCCGCCGGCCGACGTCCGGTCGCTGGAGGAAGCCCTGGTCAAGCTGTCCGATATGGTTACCCAGCATCCCGACATCATGGAACTGGATATCAACCCCCTGCTCGTGCACGAGGCCGGCAGCGGGTTCACAGTAGCGGACTGCCGGATTGTACTGAAACCTGTAGATATGGACGATTCCTGAGACGGATGCCGAACCGACTGTCAAATGCAGACCCCCTGAAAGAAAAGGTGCGGGCCGGGAAAAGTGCTTTAAAGGCTATTTTTCCAGTGCTACTGCCCGTAGCGGCAGATAAACGGAATTTAGCCGGGAGAGAAAAAGTCGCCCATCTCAGTGCGTTTGCCCGTGAGGCCCTGGGGCTTTCCGCCCGGGAGGCGGGCATTGCATTGGGAGCCCTGAAGAAAAACGACGAAGGGGCACCGCTGCCCAGCAACGGCTATTTCTGGTCCCTGGCCCACAAATCCGACTACGTGACGGCAGTCGCGGCCGATGTGGTCATCGGCATCGACATCGAAAAGGCCCGGACGGTAACCCCCGCGTTGTACCGCCGCATCGCCGGTGAAGATGAGTGGGGTCTGTCCGACGATGATCGCGAACACCTGTTTCTGCGCTACTGGACCGCCAAGGAAGCGGTCCTGAAAGTGGCCGGCACCGGTATCCGAGAACTTGCCTATTGTCGGATTGCGGCGGTGCCCGATGAAGAGTGGATTCATCTGGACTTCAAGGGTGAACCGTTTCGGGTCCGCCAGTTCTATCACGACCGACACATGATCTCGGTAGTGGATGTAGGGTGTCCGATCAAGCTGCAGATAATTCGTCCATAAAAGCCATTTCAAAGATTCTTTTTAAACCAGATACCGGGGGATTTAACGAATAGGCACCGTCATCCCGGCGAAAGCCGTGATCCAGTCCAGCTAAAGGAAACGCTCCTGGATGCCGGATTAAGTCCGGCATGACGATATCCCCCCGATTACGCATTTAAACAGTTTTTAACTTTCCCATTAAAAAGCACAGGGAAGCCCGTAGGGCCGCGTCTTTATCCGAGTAATCTTAGGCCCTATGCTATATTTTCATAAATACATTCCATTATTTTGTCACTCTGAGCGAAACGCAGAGTCCCCCGCATGCCAAGGTTATCTCTCATCGCAAGGGATTCTTCATCGTTTCACGCCTCCGAATGACAGATTAGATCAATCGGAACATCTTTTAGGAAATTGCGCTAACTTGCATTGTAAAGGAGGCAAAAAGATGACACATGCAGTCAGAATATACGAAACCGGCGGAACGGAAGTCCTAAAGTGGGAACCATTTGATCCGGGTGAACCCGGACCGGGAGAGGCCCTGGTCCGCCACGAGGCGGTCGGGCTGAACTTTATCGATGTCTACCATCGCACCGGGCTTTATCCTTTGCCCGCTCTGCCGTGGATTCCGGGTATGGAAGGCGCCGGCACGGTGACCGCGGTCGGCGAGGGGGTCACCGAGGTCTCCGGCGGGCAGCGTGTGGCCTATGCCGGGGTACCGCCCGGTGCCTACGCACAGGTGCGTACGATCCCGGCTCACCGTTTGGTGGAACTCCCGGATGAGATTGCGTTCGAGCAGGCCGCTGCCATGATGCTCCAGGGCATGACTGCCCGGTATCTGATCCGGGGCTGCTACCAGGTTTCAACCGGCGATACCATTTTGATACACGCGGCCGCAGGCGGAGTGGGTACGATTGTGTGCCAGTGGGCCAAGCACCTGGGTGCGACTGTGATCGGGACCGTGGGATCACCCGAGAAGGCCGAGCTGGCCAGGGCCAACGGCTGTGATCACCCGGTCTTGTACAACAGTGAGGACTGGGTTGCCCGGACCCGTGATATCACGAATGGTAAGGGTGTCGACGTGGTCTACGATTCGGTCGGCCAGGCAACGTTCGACCAGTCACTGGACTGTCTCCGTCCCATGGGCATGCTGGTCACATTCGGGCAGTCCTCCGGTGCCATAGCCCCGTTGGATCTGGGTCTTTTAGCCGCCAAGGGGTCCCTGTTCGTCACGCGTCCCAGCCTGATGACCTATACCGCCGAGCGCGATGACCTGCTGGTGCACGCCCAAGATTTATTTGCGGTCGTCCAGTCCGGCGCGGTCAAGATTGCCGTCCGACAGCAATACCCATTGGCCGACATTGTGCGGGCGCATGAAGATCTGGAAGGGCGGAAGACGAGTGGGTCGTCGGTGCTGTTACCCTGGGGATAGAGGTTATCTCAAAATGGTCTTTTGGTACAATCTCGGCGTTGGGCGCGAATGTCAGAGCCTCGAAATACTCACTGTATTCCTCCGGTCTGATATTCGCGGCCGCCTTGACCTTGAACCAAAATCCTAATTTTGAGATAGCCTCTAATAGATGGGTTCAAAGGTTTAAGTGAATAAATACACATAGGCTCATGGCAAGTCAACCGCAAGCCACAGCCACTGGCCCATGATGCCCCGCCTGCCTATACGCACCCCCTATTTGACGATACTTGCGGGCCGAGTGCAAATGATCTGTTTGTAGAACCGCAATACACTGTAGAATCCTGTTGTTGACGCTATGCGGGGTGACCGGATTTTTATTGTCAAAATTCAAGGATTTCAGGAAAACCGAGCCCCCAATGCGCTGTTGACATAAGGCCTCTGATCGATCATACAAACAAAAAGAGTGGGCGGCCGGATTGGGGGCGCGATTCGGTTTTCGGACCCGCTGCATCTTGGGATACAAATACAATGGCACACAATTCGGCAATTCCCTTCTTGTGACCCTGAAAAGGGAATTCTTATCACAGCCCTGTGGGGACGCCACATTTGATAAAGGTTTAAAGAGATTGCCGCTGTAAACCATTTGCTTTTCTGCTACCGAGAGTCTTGAATTTGATAGACGATTGTGCCACACTGTGTAATACACTTGCCACCTCATCTGGCGCTACCCATACTCAAGCGTCACCTGTTGGCTCAGCGCTGCGTTCTCGCAAACAGACTTTCCCTGCGGTTTCGACTCTGATGCGCCTCAAGACCTCTTAACGGGTTGTCATAACGTAATCTGGTTATCCATCGGGTTGGAAAGCCGCTTGATCGACAACGTCTCCAACCTATCACCCTCTAAAAGGGCATCCGTGCCCGGCGGTCAATTGCCTCATCGTGATGTCATGGCCTCGGTTACTCGGGAAAAAGACAAACGCAAACCTATGACGGAGACTGGTGCCGATGCGGTTTCTTCACAATCGGTTTGCCCGAAATGCGGACACACGCAACCCTTGTCGGAAGAATGTCTGAAATGCGGCATCATTTTCAAAAAACACTTCAGCAGACCGCCATCGATAAATAAAACCTATAAGGTTAAGTCGTCATTGTTACTGCTTTTTGCTTTGGCAGCCATCTTTTCCTTCGCGGCCAGCGCCTGGATGTTTTCGATGCAAAACAACCCCGCTGCCGGGGCACAGGCGGCTGTTTTTCTGAGTATATTTCCGCTGGCTTTTGGAGTGGTTTTCATTTTCGTGGTCCTACAAGGTCTTAATTATACGGTCGTTCTCACGCCGGCGGGTCTGAAAATCAGTGGTGTCCCGTTTATTGCATGGGACAGTATTTTCGATGTAGAGTGGCTCACCAGAAAAGTCAGACTATCACCTTCACTACCGAAGAAATATGAGATGACTTATCATGGGATAGAGCTCTCCTACATCGATAAAAACACCGAAAAAGCCACCCGGGTGCTCATTGTGGACAAAGTCAAAGATCTTCGCGGGCTCTACGAAGAGATCGAGAAACGGATGAATAAGGATTTGTACGCCGTTTATCTTTCTGAAGGCCTGAACGTCAGGAAAATGGTCGTGTATGGAATCTGCTTCACAGCGATACTGTTTATCTTCCTCACCTTTCTCTACAAAACTTCGATACCGTGAGACTTTAAATAATATTGGGGCCAGGTCTGCACAGTTTACATGTCTTTTATGAACAATCACATAGGCTGGGGATTTAGCATGCCGGAGAAAGGCCATAGGTGCTCAACCATGGGTAAAGGGGTCAAGTCTGCGTTTGACCTTTGCTACCCTATTTATGCATAAGTCAAAAGAAGACTTGACCCCTTTTATGACCCCTTTTATGTGCGGGCGCATGAAGATCTGGAAGGGCGGAAGACGAGTGGGTCGTCGGTGTTGTTACCCTGGGAATAGAAGCTAACTCAAAAAAGTCTTTTGGCTTAATCTCGGCGTTGGGCGCTAAATTCGAATCCTCGAAATACAACAGTATTCTTCCGGTTCGAATGTAGCACCCGCCTTGACCTTGAACCAAAATCCGTTTCTTGAGATAGCTTCTAATAGGAGGCGCGAGGGGGCAAGTGGTGTTAACCCTGAACCTTGAACCCTGAACGGGGAACCATTTAAGAACCTGGCTCGTAATTGGCCACATAAAAATCATCGATCAGTCCCTGATTTTTCAAAGACTGCCCGTAGGCCCGGGCCGCAGGTTTATCGGGGAAGTGTGAAACCCGGACCTGGTACCATCGTTTGTTGCGACGGGTCGTAACGATCCAGAATGCGTCCAAGCCAAGGGTTTTCAGGTGGGCCACGTATTTTTCGGCATGCTTCTTTTTTAAATAGGCGGCCACCTGCAAGGTAAACTTGTCGGTAACCACTTTCTTTATCGGGGTCGGCGCCTTGTCGGGTGTCCGTGTCCGGGCCAGGTAGCCGATCGTGTTGACAATCAACACGACCACCAGGACTGAAAGCAGGGCAACGGCGGTCCCCTTTAGAATCGGGCGGGTCAGGGAAGATTGCCTGAGCCGGGTGACCAGGGCGTCGGCTTGACCTTTAATGGCTTTAAGCCCATTCAAGAGCAGCCCGGCGAAACCGACCAGGCTGGTCCAAAAATATCCCCACATCTTCATAAATGCTGACCTTACAATCGGCGGCTCTACCGGTTGGGGAGGGGTGAACCCTACCCGCATCAGGGAGAGTTGTTCCGGGGGGATACCTTCCAAATAACGCACACCGGCGATGAGCAGGCGCTGGTTGCGGGATGTTTCCGGTATCCAGTGCACGCAGGCGGCAATCCCGTTGAGCAGTTCCTGGCCGGGTTCATCCTCGGACGCAGCCTGCAGGTACAAATGCAGGGCCCACTCATCCGCCCGCCCATCTTTAAGAAACAGCCGGGCCACATCTCCGGCAATGGCCCGCCCTGCCCGTCCTCGGCCTCCCATTGCCCGGCGATATGTTTGCAGCGCCGGGAAGTCCGTCCGGTTATCTGACAGATACAGCCGCGCCAGCAGTTGCTGGATGACCCGGTTGCCGGCCAGCGCCTCGCCAACGCCGGCAGCCGTATCCTGAAAGCGCGGATCCAGTCCCTCGCCGGCACGGGCCTGTCGGAGCCAGCTCTCGGCCACTTCGCTGTCGTCGGGATGCGACCGCAGGTAGAAAGCAACAAAGGATTCCGAGGTGTGTTGCTTATCGGTTTTGGCCAGGTAAAAGCGCGTCAGGCGGGAAGTCAGGCGTTCCGATGCCACCTTTTTGGCGCGGGGCGATATGAGAAAACTGTCGAAAACCGCCAGGGCTTTTTCATAGGCCGCTCCCGCCGCCGCCACGCTGCCGACCCGCTCCCAGGCGACCGCTTCATCTATATGCCGGTCGGCCAATAAAAGACCAAGCCGGTTGAACAGCCAGCCGAGAATAAGAAAGACCAGGATCAACAGGGCGGCTGCTGGGACAGGCACCCAGGCCGGTTCCAGACCGAAATCGAGGGCGGGCAGCAGCCACAAACCGATGAGCCCGCCTGCCAACACGGTACCCCAGATCCGAAACGCGATATGTTTCAGAGCGTGTGCCAACTCAATGATTCTCCCTTTCCCAGGGTTGCGTGCCGGGTGCCAACCTCAGCTGCTGATCGTCTTTCAGGGCTACACGCAGCGGGCCTTGGGTATCCCCCCCGGCCTGATACCCGGTAATCGGATCCGCCTGCTCAAAATGAATATCGGGCGGAATCGTGAATTTACGCGGCGGTTCCCCGGAGGTGGCCTGAATCATAAACTCAGACCATATCGGGGCCGCACCGCGGCCGCCGGTGATGCCGGACCCGTCTTTGTCCTGCAGCCCCTTCCTCTTATCGAACCCCACCCAGACGGCGGTACTCAGCGTAGGGGTAAATCCGGTGAACCAGGCGTCCCGGTATCCATTGGTGGTGCCTGTTTTGCCGGCAGCCGGCAGATTAAAACCCATGCGTCGAGTGATGGCCCCGGTCCCTTGGTTTATGGCCCCCTGGAGCATGTCCACCAGCTGGTAGGTAATGCCGCGGTCCAGGGTGCGTTTGCCGCTGACGATATGCTCTTCCAGGACTCGCCCCATGGCGTCCTCCACGCGACTGACCAGAAAGGGACGGTTGCGGATGCCGCCGGTCGCAAAGGTGGCAAAGGCAGCCGCCATTTCGAGCGGGGTTACCTCCGAGGATCCCAGGGCCACCGAGTACACGTTGTTCAGCGGGCTCTGGATTCCACATCGGCGGGCCACTTCGATAACCGCTTCCGGGCCGGTTTCGGCCACCAGTTGCGCCGCCACGGTATTGACCGATTTCATCAGGGCCTTTTTCAATATCATCGGCCCGGCGTGCTGCCGTCCGAAATTTCGCGGGGTCCAGTCACCGGACCCTTTAACCGGAATGGTGACTGTTTGATCGGTGACCACGGCGGCCGGAGACAGCGCCAGCTTCTCCAGGGCACTGTAATAAAGAAAAGGTTTGAATCCGGAGCCCGGCTGGCGCTTTCCCTGGACGGCCCGGTTGTATTCGCTTTCGGCGTAGCTGCGGCCGCCCACCATCGCTCGCACAGCGCCGGTGGTGGCCTCCACGGCGACCAGGGCGGCCTGGGGGCGGTCGGTTTTATCGGCAGGCTGACTACCTAGCAGTCCCAGACGCTGCTCCAGGGACGCCATCCCTTTATTGACGGCAGCTATAGCAGCGGCCTGCAGACGAGGTTCGAGGGTGGTGAAAACCTGCAAGCCGCCGTGATGAATGACCTCGGGTCCGTAGCGATCTTCGAGGCGCCGCAGGACAGCGTCCAGAAAATAGCTGCCCGTACGGGTGCCTGCCGTTCTTTCTACTAAAACCGGTGCCTCCCGGCAAGCCTCCTGAGCATCCTGGCGGGTGATATAACCAACAGCCACCATGCGGTTTAAAACCACCCGCTGCCGTTTCCGGGCCCGCAGGTAGTAGCGATATGGGTTGTAGCGGGTGGGCGATTTGGGCAGGCCGGCTAACAATGTCGACTCGGAGAGTGTCAGCGTAGCAGCCGGTTTACCGAAGTATTTTCGAGCGGCCTGTTCAATACCGTGGGCACCGATGCCGAATGGAATCTGATTGACGTAAGCTTCCAGGATATCCCGTTTGCTGTACTGGGACTCTATCTGCAGGGCCACCATCAGCTCATGAAATTTTCGCCGGTATGTCCTTTCAAAACTGAAAAAGAGGTTTTTGGCCAGTTGCTGGGTAATGGTGGAAGCGCCCTGGATCCGGCCCGGTTCAAACAGGGTGATCCACAGGGCTTTCAGGGTGCGCAGTTTGTTGATGCCCTGGTGGTCCCAGAAGCGGTGGTCTTCGGTGGCGATAACCGCCCGGACAAAATGGTGTGATACGCGGTTCAAGGGAACGGCCTCACGGCCACCCAGGACCATGATGCGCTCTCCCGAAGCCGCGTAAACCTCCGTAGGCGGTGTTTCAATGATCCGGCTCAAGGGATCCGGTACGCGGGGTAGATCTTTGAGGGCTACGAAAAACAGGCCCATGATGACCAGGGCCAAACATCCGGCCAGGGCCAGGGCCAGGTAAAAGAGAGAGGCCAGGCGGCGTAGTAGTTTAGCGGCAGGTGTCATCGCAGGCGCAGGTCCCTCAAGAAGTCCGAAAGCGTTTCCGTTGCCTGGGGCTTACCATCCAGGACCGAGCGCAGGTGCCAGACAGCCCACTCTTGCCCCTGAAAACGTACGACCTCCTGGCGGGTGCCGGTATCGACTTCGAAGCCGAGTTCAATGTACCCCGAGCCGGCTTCGTCGGAAATCCCCACCCGTCGAATCAGGCCGGGCAGGGCCAACAGTTTTTCAGGGTGCGGCACAGCCGCCTTGCGGATATCCACGGGGAGTTCGGCCAGTACCTTGAAGAAGTGATCCCCCGGATAAAGGCGATCTTTGAATTGGGGCAGGTCGGACAGGGTAGCCGCCGTGAACACATTTTTACGGTCCGCGTAAAGCAGCAGGTCAGCTGATACCGTCATCTGTTTCAAGACCCGGTTTTCGGCGTCCAGCAGATAGACAGTCAACTGGTCGTCATTTTTTTCAAAATAGGTCCGGTCCCAGGCCGCCTCGCTGAAAAGAGCCAACAGTTCAACGGGTGCGGCAATTTCGCGGGCAATCTCGATCGGTAATTTAAGGTAGAGGCGCTTGAAATGGTCCGGGCTCAACATGGTTCCCTGACCATCCGGGATCCGTTCGGCCAGTTGCTTGAAGGACTCTGCTTCCAAGGCATCCCGCCGGCTGGCCTGGCGGTCGGTTACGATCTGTTCCAGCACCTTGCGGGCTGTGGTCGCCTGGTGGCCTTTTTCCCAGATGGCGCCGATCTGCGGTCGACGGTCATTGATGGTTGCCAGGTAAGCGCCGACCGCTTTTTCTATCCAGTCGAACCGCAGTTCGGAAACCACCAGCAGGATGACCAGCAAGCCGCAGATGATGGCCTGGAGGCCGAACAGGCGTCTTAGCCACTGACCAAGAGTATTTGGTTGCGCCCAGTCTTGCATGGCCTGAAATTACACACAAATTCGGTTTGTTGCAATAATAATCATCGGGGGAATTATTCGAAATCGGGATTGGGAACGAAATCGCTATCGAAAAGGTTGTCGGGTTGACGTTCTCGGAGCCGATTTCGATCCCGATTTCGATAGCGATTTCGATTAAAGCCGCAGTATTAGCGGTGGGCAAAAGGTGCCCAGTACCATTTTTTAACACGGGCATAACCGGCGGCAAACCAGCTTTTCGAATCTTCTATAAGGGCATACAGGGTCGGCACCACCACCAGGGTGAGTATGGTTGCCACCATCAAACCGAAGATGACGACGATGGACATCGAGCGCCACCACTGGGTCGACTCGCTGGCCCAGGAAATGGCCATTATGTGAAAGTCATAACTGATACCGGTCACCATCGGGATCAGGCCCAGCACGGTGGTAACCGCAGTCAGCAGGACCGGTCGCAGGCGAGTGGCGCCGGCGGACACTACCGCCTCGTTGAGACGCAACCCCTGCCTGCGTAGCTTGTTGGTATAGTCGATCAGGACGATGGCGTTGTTGACCACCACGCCGGCCAGGGAAATGACCCCCACCCCCGACATGATAATGCCAAAGGGCGTTTTGATGACGTAAAGGCCGAGAAATGCGCCCCCCAGGGACAAAATGACCGAGGTGAGGATGATCAGGGGCTGGGTTACCGAATTGAACAGGGTCACCAGAATCAGGAAAATCAGGAAGATGGCCACCACGAAGGCCCGGGTCAGGAAATCCTGGGAATCCTGCTGCTCTTCATTTTCACCAGTGAACTTCAGCTGGTAGCCCAGCGGCAGGGGCAGCTCGGCCACCAGGGCTTCCGCCTGGGTCCGGGCCACTGCGCCGGGGATCTTGGTTTCGTCCACATTGGCTTTGATGGTGACCACCCGCTCATGGTTGATCCGTACGATGTCACCCACGCTGCCGGTGTATTCGATGGATGCCAGGGTCGTCAACGGAACGATCTGCCCTGACACGGTAGGGATCATCAGGCTGTGCAGGACGTCTGTGACCCGGCGGTCATCTTCGCCCAGGGTAACGGTGATGTCATAGTCTTCATCACCTTCATAGTAGGTGGTGACGTCCAGGCCGTTGTAGGCGGTTTTCAGGGCGGCGCCGATGTTGCTGGTGGAAAACCCGAAGAGGGCTGCTTTCTGGCGGTCGATGCGCACCCGGACCGAGGGCAGACCCTGGACATAATCATCGCGGACATCCTCCACGTGAGGGATACGGGATATGATGTGGCGCACTTTTTCCGCGATCAACCCCAGGCGTTCAAAGTCGCTGCCCGAAATTTCGATGTTGATGGGGGCCCCGGTGGGCGATCCTTCTTCCTGCTCGTCGACGGTAATGCGGGCGCCCGCAATGGTCCGGACCCGGTTACGCAATTGTTCCACATCGGCAGCCGTGGGTGATTTGCGATCCTTGTAGTCCACGAACTGGATACCGATGTGATTGGGCTTGTTGGAATCGAAGGAAAACCCACCCCCGGCCTGGTCGACCTTGGCGTACACATGTTCGATATTGTTGATATCGCCGGGGGCCTTGAATTTCGTGCCGTCCTTTTTGCGATGCACCTGCGGTCGATACGCCTCACTGTAGGCCCCCGGTCTCAGGGCGGGGTCGCCCTGCGGACCGGCGAGAATGGCCAACTCGGTCTGGCGCACCACATTGTCCATATAGTCCAGATCGGCCCCTTCGGGTGGATCGATGTTGACGTACACGCTTTTAGGATCAATGGCCGGGAAGAATTCCACCGGTTTTTCCAGCCCGATGCCCAGCATCCAGATCTGGACGAGGATCACCAGGCTGGCAAAGGACATGGCCAGCACGGCGAGTTTATGTTTGAGGGCGCCCCGCAGCAGCCGGGCATAGGACGTCAGGATCGGTCCCTGGATACGGATTGGTTTTTCAATGGAACGTTGCGCGCTGTCTTCTTCGGTTGGCTGTTTCCGGTCGGGCGCACCTTTCAGCTTCACGAAGATCGCACACAGGGCCGGGTTGACCACCATGGCCACGAACAGGCTGGAAAACAGGGTGACGATTAAGGTGATAGGCAGGTATTTCATGAACTCGCCCATGATACCCGGCCAGAAGATCATTGGAAAAAAGGCGGCCAGGGTGGTCATGGTCGAACCGATGACCGGCCAGGCGACTTCTCCGGTTGCGCGCATGGCGGCCTCGATGCGGCCGACACCCTGCTCCAGGTAACGATAGATGTTTTCCACAATGACGATGGCGTTGTCTACCAGCATGCCCAGAGCCAGGGTCAGCGAGAAGAGGACCACCATGTTCAGGGTGATGTCCATGGCTTGTAAGATGGCAAAGGAGAGCAGCATCGAAAACGGAATTGCCAGGCTGACCAAAAGGGCGTTGCGAAATCCCAGCACGAAGAACAGGACCACGATCACCAGCAGCAGGCCGGAGACAATGTTGTTCTCCAGGTCAGCCACCATCAGCCGGATGTCTTTGGCCCGGGCAATCACATCGTCGATCCGGTCGGATATCTGGATGATGTTTTCACCTACGCGCTTTTTGACCGAGACATTGACGGCCTCTATGCCATTCAGACGTGACCGGCTGGTTTCATCCTTGAGACCGTCCACGACCCGGGCCACATCCTTCAAGTAGATCGGCATACCGTTGTGGGTGGCCACGATCAGGCCGAGAATCTCCTCGGGGTTTCAAATTCACCCGGGACACGCAGCTGGTAGCGGCCCTGGCCCAGGGTGATGGCCCCGCCGGATGTGTTCTGGTTTTCGCTGGCCACGACCTGCTGCAGGGCGGTAATCGGGATGCGGTAGTAGGCCAGTTTGTCGGCATCCACTTCCACCCGGATTTCCCGGTCCCGGCCGCCGGTGACGACGACTTCCAGAACCCCCGGGATGGCTTCGATGTCGTCTTTGAGGTCATCGGCAATTTTTTTCAGGCAGCGCGGGCCGCAGTTGCCCGACAGCGAATAGACCACGATGGGTATTTCCGAGAAGTTGACTTCGTAGACCGAGGGGTCGTTTTCCAGGTCGGTGGGCAGGTCCTGTTGGGCCTCGTCCACCTTGTCCTTGACTTTGGTCAGCACCTCGTCGATGTCGGTACCCGGGATGAATTCGATGTCAATCTGGGAGCGGCCCTCCGAACTGACCGACTTGATTTTCTTGACGCGATCGAGCCCCTTGAGCTTCTTCTCGATTTTAATGGTGATACTGGTTTCGATGTCAGCGGCGGAGACCCCGCGGTAATCGGTGCTCACAAAGACGTGCGGGATCGTAATATCCGGGGAGCTTTCCCGCGGCAGTTTCACGTAGCTGTAAGTGCCGATGATCAGGATGATGATCGCCAGGACCACGACACTGATCCGGTTTTTGACGGCGGTATCGGAAACAATCACAGGGCCAGATCTCCTATATCGCGGATGGTGCGGGTTACGTTGACTTTTTCGCCGTCATCGATCTGGCGCTGGCCGACCACGATGACCTGGTCGCCGGGGCGCAGGCCTTTGCTGATCTGCACCTGCCAGCCGTCGAGGATACCGGTTTTGACCAGCGTGAACTGGGCCATACCGTCGCGGACAACGTACAGCGCGTCCATGCCGCGGCGATTGATCAGGGAGTACAGGGGGACGCCCAGTCCGTCGAGGATTTCGGTTTTGATGATCTCCACCCGGGTAAACATATCCGGCAGGATTTCATTGTGCGGGTTTTCCACGGCAATCTCGAGATTGTAGAGCCGGGCAAAGTTGTCCGAGTTCTGGTAGAGGTAATGGCGTTTTCCCTGAAACGTCCGCCCGCCGAGGGCGTCGATCTTAACGCTGAAATCCTCCAGGCGGCGCACCTTGTCCACATCCGATTCCGGAATACCGACCTCGACCTTGACGCGATCGATCTGGAGCACTTCGGCCACCGGGTCGCCAATGGCCAGGTACTGGCCGGCTTCGATGTGGAAACGGTTCACCACACCGTCGAACGGGGCCAGGATGGCGCAGCGTTCCAGGGCCAGGGCGGCATTGTCCATGGCCGCCTTGCTGGTTCTGGCCTGGGCGATGATGTCATCGACCTGGGACTGGGTGCCCACCTTCTGTTGGTACAGCTTCTCAATTCGTTTCCGGTTGGCCGCAGCTACCTGATAGGCCGCTTTGGCCGAAGCAAGGGCATTCTTGTAATCGCGTTCGTCTATGCGGGCCAGGATATCGCCTTTTTGAACCCGCTGGCCCTCACTGACTCGTTTTTCGATTATCTTGCCGGCGACCTCGGCTACCACGTTCAGCGATTTCCAGGGCTTCACGGTGCCCGGCAGGCTGAGCCGTTCCCGCAGGTGGGCCGGTATCATTTCCAGGGTGATGACATTGGTGGCCGGGCGCTCGTTGCGCAGGCCGGCGGCGACCTTTTCCTTGATTACCTCGCCTTCACTCCGGATCTGGCCGGACAGGAGAAAGATCACGCCGACCAGCAGGATGACGACACCGGTGGGGAGAAAACCCCAGAGGCGCTGTAAAAGTGAACGGTGGGCATTAACCGGTTTTGAGTCGCTGTGTTGTTCTGCCATGGTGTTCAATTCCGTTTTGACTGTTATCCGCGTCATCGATCAGCAGCGGGATCATATTTTCCAGGAACAGGGCAATCTGTTCCCTGACATTGATGTAGCCGACTTCAATCAGGCCGTGCATGAGGATGCCGTCGAGAAAGGCCATGAAGTTGATGCAGATTTTTTCGGCATTGCGGGCGATGTCCGGCTTGAGCTGCCCACGGGACACGCCGTCCAGTAAATAATCCACCATGACGCGGACAATACGCTGGTGCAGTTCGCGAATCAGGTGGGGGCGGTCGAAAAAGATGCCGCCCTGCAAACAGGTCTGGGCAATGACCTCCAGGAACATGCGGGTCCCCTTCTGGTCTTCCTGGCAGCTTTCCAGGTACATCTCGGCGATGAGGGCCAGCCGCTTAATCGGATCACTCGTGTCCTTACCGATGGCTTTGAGATCGTTGGTCCATTCTTCCGCGCCTTCCATAATGGCGGCCAGGAACAGATCTTCCTTGGTTTTGTAATATTCGTATACTGTGCTCTTCCCGATGCCCGCTTCCTGGGCGATCTGTTCGATGCTCGCCAGGGCATAGCCGTTGGTCGAAAAGACGGCCAGGGCGGCTTGGGCAATCTCATTAGCACGCATGGTTTTCTTGTCCGGCATTACGTTTTTCTCCGGGTTAATAAGGGTTCGTGCCGCCGGATAGTGTTCCCCGAACGGCGAGTCGAAAATAATGGCGGTTTAAGGCTTTGTCAAGCCCTATCAATATATTTTAAAAAACACTGAAAAAGCGGTAGTTTAAAATGGTAAACAGTGACGGGTGGTTACAGTGGTCCGACCCGCGGGTCGGGAAAAATTGTTACAGATTGTTACACATAATAACAATTTTCTGACCTAAGTACCCAATAGAGGGGACATGCTGGCCAATTTATGTGAGACGGCGGTCCTCACCATCTTATCCGTGTGTACATGACTATCGGCAGATATCGGGTAACTTACAGCATGCCGCTAATGATCTTGACACCGGAGCCTCCTTTCTCTTAAGGTCGGCTGCATATTCTGCGCTGGAGCGGATATCAATTGATAAGGAGCGAATCTATGGCTGACATGACGTTTTATGGTGCGGTGCGCGAGGTTACCGGTTCCATGCACATGCTTTCCACCGGGGAGCAGAAGATTCTTTTCGATTGCGGCATGTACCAGGGCCGCCGGAAAGAGGCCGCCGAAAAAAACCGGCACATGCCGTTCGATCCGACCCAGATATCAACGGTGATCCTTTCCCATGCCCATATTGACCATTCCGGCCGCCTGCCGCTGCTGACATCTCAGAATTTCAACGGGCGCATCCTCTGTACCCGGGCGACAGCCGATGCCTGCCGCTACCTGTTGATGGATTCGGCCCATATCCAGGAATCCGATGCGCTGTATCTGAATTACAAACTGGTGCGCAATGCACTCTCCCAAAATAGCAACCAGGGTGGTTCTCGCAAGGCCAACAAGAAGATACTGAAAGAGCTCAAGCGCAAGGGACACCGGATCGATTTCGACCGGGTGGCCCGATTGGTGAAGAAGATGAACATCGACGGCATTGAGCCGCTTTATACCAAGGTGGATGCCGAGGACGCGTTGGAATTTATCGAGGGCTACCCCTACCGACACGAAATTTCCCTGGGGGATGCAGCGACTTGTAGACTTTATGAGGCCGGTCACATCCTGGGATCCTCTGTCGCGATGGTCAAGTTTCAGGACAATGGCCAGTCCAAAACGATCTGTTACACCGGCGATATCGGTCGCTACGACAAACCAATTTTGCGCGACCCTTCGAAAAACTTCAACGGTGAAGAGGTAGACCTGCTGCTCATGGAAAGCACCTATGGCAATCGGTTTCACGATGCGGTCGTGGATCTGAAACCCCGCTTGCAAGAAGTCCTCACGGAGACCTTCGAAAGGGGCGGAGCGGTTATCATACCTTCATTTGCATACGGGCGGACGCAGGAGTTGCTGTATGTCCTTCACGAACTCTACAACGAGGGCGCGGTCCAGCCGGTGCCGGTGTATGTGGACAGCCCGTTGGCTACCAATATTACCAAAGTCTTCGGCGAGCATCCCGAAGTCTATGATGACGAAACCCATGAGACGTTTCTTGAAAAGGGCCAGAATCCGTTTACCTTCAGTCAGATGAATTTTGTCGGTTCCGTGGAAGAGTCCATGGCCCTTAACCGCGACGAAACCCCCCACATCGTCATTTCCGCTTCGGGTATGTGCGAGGCCGGGCGGGTGCTGCACCACCTGCGGCACAAGATTCACAACCCCAAGCACACCATCCTGGTGGTCGGCTACATGGCCCAGCACACCCTGGGGCGCCGCATCCTCGAACTCGGCACCGAGTATGAACAGTCCGGCCGCAGCGGCCATCCCCCGCTGGTGAAATTTCTCAACAAGGAATATCCTTTGGCCGCCCGTGTGGTTAAAATCGGCGGTTTTTCCGCGCACGGCGATCGGGATGAGATGACCCGCTTTTTGAAGGAGTCGGGCCTTTCCGTCAAAAAGATTGCCGTGGTCCATGGGGAAGAGGGTCAGTCCCTCGCTTTTGCCGAGCACCTGAACAGCGAAAGGTACAACGCCTTCGTACCGACGGTGGGCGAAACTGTTCCTATATAGAGAGTCCATGGAATTGCTCAGGTATAGATTGGAGCAACTGGTTGCCGATTTGAAGGCCAAAGGCCGGCCGGCCAGGACGGAGCTTGCAGACGCGGTGGCAGACATCCGGCTATGGAAAGCAGAGCATGGCGAGGAAGGTCTCTGGCAGGAACCGCCCCTGATGGTAACCGCCACCCTGGATGATGCCATGGGGCACGGTCTTGATCTCATCCACCAATACGCCGAGGTTGCCGGGATTCAGGTAAACCACCTGGGGCTGCTGCAGGCCCCCGATGCCATCGTGTCTGCCTGCCGGGATTTAGAGCCGAAGCTTCTGGGTCTGACCGTTCTGCAATTCGATACCGAAGAGGATCTGGCTTTTATTGCAGGCAACATTCCGGAGGCGACCCAAATCGTGGCCGGCGGTCCGGTGTTCAAAGCCGACCCGGAGCTAGCCCGGCGGGCCGGCATCCACCGGGTGGCCATGGATGCAGCTGATTTTCTGAAATTCCTGTTAGCGCTTTAATAAAGATTACCTGGATCACCCTGCTGTGCTTCGCAGTCAGGAGAACACGCCTTTGAACGATAACCAGTTTAAAAAAATCCGGGAACCGGGCATCACCGCGGTTCTTGCCATGGCCGGTCTCTGTTTCCTTTTCGGGGCGAACTCAGTGGCCATCAAAACTAGCCTTGCCGGTTTCGGGCCCTTTACGGTTGCCGGAGTCCGGTTTTCTATTGCAGCCGTGGTGATTGCCGTCTGGGCTCGGGCTACCCGGCGACCGTTCCGGGTAAGCGGCCGCCAATGGCTGCACCTGGGGATACTCTCTGCCATCTTCCTGGTGCAGTTGTCCCTGTTTTACCATGGCCTGTCATTAACGTACGCTTCCCGGGGGATCCTGATTGTCAATTTCCAGCCGTTCGTCGTGCTTATCCTGGCGCACTTTTTTATTGCCGGGGATCCCATAACGAAGAAGAAGGTGGCTGGATTGGTCCTCGGGTTTTCCGGTGTGCTCTGTGTGCTGCTGGACAACAGCGATATGGCTGCCGGTTTGCGGACCGGGGATGCGATTATCTTTGCCGCTACAGTTATGTGGGGCACCAATACCGTCTATGTCAAGCGCATCATCTCCGGTTTCCGGGCATTTCACGTGGTTCTTTACCCCATGGTTTTTTCGGCGCCCTTTTTCCTGTTGGCCGGCGCGTTATGGGACCCGGTGCCGGTTGGGGATATTACTCCTGCCGTGGCCGTGGCGCTTTTCTACCAGTCATTCGTAACCGCTGCCTTTGGGTTTGTGGCCTGGAGTTTCTTCTTGAAAATCTACGGGGCGGTCACCACGCAATCGTTTACGTTCATCATGCCGATATCGGGAGTATTGCTGGGAGGGTTGATTCTTGGTGAGCCGCTGACCGGGAATATCCTGGTTGCCATGGTGCTTATCGGGACCGGTATCGTGGTGGTCAATTTCCGGCGTAGGAAGGTGATACCGGCTGTCCAAATCAGTCGCAACATCTAGTGTCCGCCCACAAACGACATCTTTTGCTCCAGAACTGCGTTTTCACACTTTTCAAATCCTCGACATAGGTGCACTATGCCTGCGGTTTTAAAAGTGCTCAGGCCTTGCTCTGAAACAAAACCTGCCGCTTGTGGACGGACACTGGGTAATTTAAAGATCATTGGCCGCCTTGACCTTGAACCAAAATTCAGTTTTAAGAAGGCTTCAGGAAGAATTTGAAAAGCGAACTCTAAAATTCTATCATAAAGCCAAGCTTTAAACCGACACGATAAAAACTTATGAAAATTTTACATGTTCTCAGTCAACGGCCGGAAGCTACCGGCAGCGGGATATTTATCCAGGCGATGCTGCGCGAGGCGGCCCGGAAGGGGTACTCGAATTTTCTCGTGGCCGGGATTCCCGACGACCAGCCGCCGGACCCGGAATTGCTGTCTGATGCGCAATACCGGTTTGTGCGGTTTCAGACGGAAAGCCCGCCTTTCAAGGTTGTGGGCATGAGTGACGTGATGCCGTACGATTCGACCCGATTTTGCGATATGGATGCCCAGATGATCGCTTCATACGAGCGGGCTTTCGAGGAGGTGTTGTCAGAGGTGGTGCCGGAATTTCGGCCGGATATCATCCACTGTAACCATTTGTGGCTGGTGGCGGCTCTGGTGCGGCGGCTTTGTCCTGAGATTCCCATGGTATCGATGTGCCACGGATCCGATTTGCGGCAGTTCCAGAATTGTCCACACCTGGCCGAACGGGTTCAGCGGCCATGTGCCGCCCTCGATGCCATCCTCGCTTTGAGCAGTGAGCAAAAAGACCAGATCGATAAGCTCTACGAGGTAGATCCTGATAAGGTTCGCATTGTGGGTGCCGGCTATAATGAGGCATTGTTTACCCCGGCCACTAAATCAAAGGCGCCGGTCACCCTCGCTTATGCCGGCAAATTAAGCCGGGCCAAGGGCGTTCCCTGGTTTTTAAAGGCGCTGGATGGCATTCAAAATGAAGACTGGCATTTGCACCTTGTGGGTGGCGGCAGCGGACCAGAGAAAGCTGAGTGCCTCGAGTTGGCAGCGCTGCTAGGCAATGAAAAGATAACAATGCACGACCCCATGCCCCAGGCAGCGCTGGCCGATATTATCAAGCAGGCACACGTTTTCGTACTGCCGTCCTTGTACGAGGGTCTGCCTTTGGTGCTGCTCGAGGCGCTGGCCTGCGGATGCCGACTGGAGCCACCGATCTTCCCGGCGTGCAGGAGCTGCTGGGCGGGGTTTCACATGAATGGGTTGAACGGGTGGATCTGCCACGCCTGGAAAAGGTTGATTCTCCGCTGGCTGAGGATGAAGCTTTGTTTGAGCAGAACCTGCAAAGGGCTCTGGAGGCACAGATTAAAAGAGCTGCCGCGATTCCGGAGCCTGATCTGGAACCTGTGCGGCCGCTGCTGGAAGCTTTTACGTGGAAAGGGGTGTTTGAAAAAGTGGAAAAAGTTTATGACCGTTGCATTGCCTGAGCAATTCAACTCCATTCAAAGTTACCCGATTTTTCTGAATTTTCCTATTAAAGTGGTTCGTTCATTTTCTTTCGCGTGAAAGAAAACGAACCAAAAGAAAACGCCCGTGGTACGCGGCCCTGCGGGCTCCCCTGTGCTTCTCGGAAAGGGCGCACTCAGCACAACTCGCTCCGCTCAGACACGCACTTCGCTTTCTCGCCCTTTCCTGCGATGCTCGGCGCGTCCCAAAGGGATTAAATCAAATCAATAAGGATCAAGCCTCATCGACATTTTCAGGAAACTTAGAAGCTATTTCAGATACGTATTTTGGTTTAAGGTCAAGGCGGCCGTGGATATGAAACCGGAGGAATACTGAAGTATTTCGAGGATTTGATATTCTCGCCCAACGCAGAGATTGGGCCAAAGGACGTGTCTGAGATAGCCTCTAACAGGTAAGGTGAAAACAGGCGCCTACTCTTTTGGATGAACTGAGTTCATTAAAATGATTTAACGCCTGGCTGCTTGGTGCAGCGACCATTTTGATGCCCTTCTTGTTCAGGACTTTCTCGATCCCGCGTTCCGGTTTTAGCTGGCCACTGGCCCCGGTGCTAACCACGATTACCTCGGGCTTAGAGGCGATCAAGGCTTCTATGTCGGCTTTCGTCATGACGTGCCCGCTCTGCCGCCACCACCCGTCCACTATTTTTCCATCCGGATAGATAATCAAATCAGATGTGTAGCGCTGGCCGTCTATCACGATATTGCCAAAGTTGTAAGATTCGATTTCCATCACCTGGTCCCCCCAGAAAAGGTTGCCAACATGACCAATGGTTTTGGTGGGTCTTGAATTATTATATGGACGCCATATTCCATATGCAAGTACCTTAGAAGTTGCAGAATCCTTAAGGTTGAAATTTCACTTGGAAAATCACAGGAAGATGCTTAGGATGATTTGGCTATGCGATAAATGCTTGAATCTATCCTCATGATGCCATCCACTCAGGCAATGCCGTTTACCGGCATGTTGTAGTTTTCGACCGTTTTTACGTTCTAACTGGTTTAATTAAGAAATGAAACTACCATAGTTGTTTAGAAGCTATTCCAAGAACGGATTTTGGTTCAAGATCAAGGCGGACGCGAGTTTCCAACCGGAGGAATACACGCAGTGTTTCGAGGATTGGAGACTCGCGCCCAACGTCGAGATTGGGCCAAAAGACTTTTTGGAATAGCTTCTAACTTTTCAAAGGAGGAAATCAATGACCGCCTTCAAAGACCAATCCGAACTTGAGAATATACTTACCGAACTATGGACCCGGATCTTTGCTACACCCGCTATCGTTAAAGCTGTATCCGGGGCACCCCTGATCGCCAAGTTTCGCTACACGGATTATCCGACCGCCCTGTACATTGACACCAAATCCGAGACCCCGGGGTTCTATTGGAACCCCGACCCGCCGGTGGAGCCTGACGTTGAGATGATCCTTTCCTCGGATACGGCCCACAAATTCTGGATGGAAACGCTCAATGTGCCCCTGGCCATTGCCGGGCGGAAAATCATTCCCAAGGGATCTGTCCAAAAAGCCCTGAAACTGATCCCGGCTTTGAAACCGGCCTTTGCACTCTATCCCGAGGTTCTCAAGGATGCCGGCCGGGAGGACCTGCTGTCAGGCGGTAAAAAGAAAAAACGGCGCCGGAAATTCAGTTTCTTCAACCGACGTCGCACGAAGACGTTTGATGAAAGTGTGCTGCCCCCGTTTCCTAAGCCCGATCCGGTTTCGACAATCCCGGCCGGGATAAATACATCGGTTGCTTCACAGGAGGTCGGTCCCCTGGATTTGATGCGGGTCATGACGACCATCCGTGAGTTCGAAACTCATCTAGCCGGTGCATTCAAGGAGGGTATCCTACCCACCGAGGCGATTCATCTTTCCATCGGCCAGGAAGCCGTGGCCGCCGGGGTTTGCCTCAATCTCAGGGACACCGATTATCTCAATACCACCCACCGGGGCCACGGGCACATCATTGCCAAGGGGGCCGACCTGGACCGCATGATGGCCGAGATTTACGGACGCAAAACCGGCTTGTGTGCAGGCAAGGGCGGGTCGATGCATGTAACCGACAGCACGCGGGGCATCCTGGGGGCCAACGGGATTGTCGGGGCCGGTTACCTCCTGGCCATGGGGGCCGGATTCAGCATCAAGATGACCGGCAGCGAGGCGGTGTCCGTCGTGATTGCCGGGGACGGCTCGGTCAACCAGGGGATGTTCCACGAAGCCTTGAACATGATCGGCGTGTTCGATCTGCCGGTTCTGGTGGTCGTTGAAAACAATTTGTATGGCGAGTTCACCTCTATAGAACGGCACAGCGCCGTGACGGCCGCATCCGAAAGGGCAAAGGCTTACGGAATCAAGTCTGTCCAACTTGACGGCAACGATGCCAATGGGGTGTTCAACGAAGTGGGGAAGCTGGTAAGCGCTATCCGTGCAGACGGCAAACCCCGCTTTGTCGAGTTGATGACGTACCGCTGGCACGGCCATATGGAGGGCGAATCCGAGGCCTACCGGACCGAAGAAGAAAAACAGCTTTACCGGGAACAAGATCCCATTGCTCGTCTGGAAAAGGAAATTATTGCCGATGGTTCAGTCGCCGAAAGTGCTATTACAGCGTTAAAGACCGAGGCCCGACAAGCAGTCGAACATGCCATCGCCTTTGCCAATGAAGACGAAACACCCTCAACGGAAGCGCTCTTTACGCATGTCTATGCTCCGGATGCGGATAATCTGTTCGCAGGGGCCATGGACATTTCCGACACGGCTTCTCAAGGGCGCCAGATATCCGTCTCCCAGGCCATCAACGAAGCCATTGCCCAGGAAATGGAGAGGGATAAATCCATTTTTCTCTGGGGTGAAGATGTTACCCTGGGCGGTTACTTCAGCGTCTCCGAGGGATTGGTGGACCGGTTCGGCGGCGAGCGCATCATCGACACCCCTATCAGTGAAAACGGCATTGTAGGCGGGGCGGTGGGTGCGGCGCTCACCGGCATGCGGCCGGTGGCGGAAATTCTCTTTGCCGATTTCCTCACCTGCTGCATGGACCCGATCATCAACCAGGCGGCCAAGCTGCGCTACATGACCGGCGGCCAGGTGGCTGTGCCGCTCACGGCCCGGACGCCTTTGGGCAGCGGAATCGGTATGGCAGCCCAGCACTCCCAATCCATTGAAAAGTTCTTCTTCGGCGTCCCCGGCCTGATGCTGGTGGCACCGGCGGATGCTTACACGGCCAAAGGCCTGCTCATATCTGCCATGCGCTCCGACAACCCGGTTCTATTTTTAGAGCACAAGCTGCTCTATTCCGAGGCCGGTCCGGTCCCGGAAGACCCTTACACCCTGCTGCTGGGAAAGGCCCGCATCATTCGAAAAGGCACCGACGTCACCATAGTCGCCCACTTACTGACCGTAGGAATCTGTCTCGAAGCGGCCGGAGTGCTGGAGTCGGCCGGGATTTCGGCCGAGGTGATTGATCTGGCTACACTCTACCCATTGGATACAAAGACCATTCTCAATTCAGTGGCTAAAACCGGTTACCTGGTCACCGTCGAAGAGGGCGTGCTGACCGGTGGGATCGGCTCGGAGGTTATCGCCCGGGTGGCCACGGCCGGCAACGACATGCTGAAACGGCCTCCGGTGAGAATCGGGGCGCCCGAATGTCCGATACCGTATGCGCGTAATCTTGAGAACGCGATGCTGCCGAAGCCGGATGAGGTGGCGAAAGCTGTTGAAAGGATACTCGATTAGACACGGAATTCAGAAGACACAGGTCGGAGATCAGGAAGGGCAGGGAGATCAAAGTCTTTCTTTGACAGGATTGCGCCTATTCGGCTTGAAAACATTCTACAGGATTTACCGGATTTAAAACCTGTATTGGCTGCCCTGATGGCAGCCAATACGTTGCCATTGCCTTCGGCAAATTAAGTTTGCGCCATGTGATAGCGGTTAACTTAAAAGGTACTGTAGAGATACCACTTAATATGAGGTGGTTAAACTCCGCGAAAGCGGATTGCATCGTTTTCAATTTCATCCGGAAATTGAAAACAGATCTTAGAAATCCTGTCTAAAAGCTTTTCTGATTTTAGGTCGGATCGAACTTTCTTCTCTGCCAGAAGGGATCAAGGAGGGCTGATGCCCAAAGAGAAACTCCTCATAACAGGCGCAAGTGGACTATTGGGCCATGCCCTCTGTCTGCAGGCCGAGCAAGCCTATGATGTGTACGGCACCTGCTTTCAAAACGAGGTCATGGTGCCGTATGTGACGCCGATCAAGCTTGATTTAGCGGATACTAAACAAATCGCACAATGCTTCCAAAAGGTCCAACCCCAGGCGGTCATCCATACCGCTGCTTTTTCTAAACCCAATAGCTGCGAGCAGCAGCCGGAGAAAAGCAGGCTGATCAATCTGCAAGCAACTGTCGAAATCGCCCAACTATGCGCTGCGTCAAAAATTCCCCTGGTGTTTACCTCATCGGACCTGGTTTTCAACGGAAAGGACGCTCCATACTACGAAGACGACCCGGTTTCACCGATCTGCGTTTATGGAGAACACAAAGCTGCTGCTGAGGAGGCAGTACGCGAGATTTACTCGAAAGCCACCATCTACCGGATGCCGCTGATGCTTGGTGCCGCCCCTGGGTTTGAATCAGGTTTCCTTGCTCACATGGTAAGAACCCTGCGTAACAAGGAACGGTTGATTTTGTTCACGGACGAGTTCCGGACAGCGGTTGATACGGAAAGTGCCGCCTCCGGTCTGCTCATGGCTTTGAAGCAACCTGGTGTGTTGCTGCATTTGGGCGGGCGCCGTCGTTTGTCCCGGTTTTCCATGGGATGCCTTATTGCCGATGTCCTTAAGGCGGATCATGCGTTGTTGAAACCGATGCTTGCAAAGGACCTGCCCATGCCGGCCCCACGTTCGCCGGATGTTTCCTTATCAAGCGAGCGGGCCTATGTCCTTGGCTATGCACCCGAAGACCTGGTCAGCTATCTGGAGCGGTCCGTTCCTGGGATTGTGCAGTGAATGATCGCCTATTCAGTTTAATTAGTCTCGTAATTTCCTATATTCTTGACCTATCAAGGGAGCCTATCAGACCAGAGGTAAAAACAAGATTGATAACACTTGTTGGAATTTTCAAGGAGCTTATAAACGATGTCCAAACGTCCCAAAAGCTAACTTTTATGGACACCTGTGAATCGGGTGAGATTGATGATGGGGTAGAGAATACCCACTATGCCTTGGCCGGCAGTCTGGGATTTTCTGCTCGTACAACCCGAGCCAATAGAGTCTTTGGCAGGGAATTCAAGAATAAGGTAAATCGGCCATATCTCTATGATCTTGATCGCTATGTGTACGATGAACTGGCCCGTCGGTCCGGGGCGATCGTCTTTTCTTCCAGTCGAGGGGGCGAGTTTTCCTATGAAAGCGATGAAATAGAAAACGGTTTTTTTACAGACGCGATTCTTCAATTTTTGGCGGGTGGAAAGTATGCGGTTAGCGCTGAAAAGTATACCAATACTGACGAACTAAGAGATTACGTCTCAAAAGCGGTGGGCACCATGATTGGTAGGCTGCAACGGCCCACGGTAGATCGCGATAATATCTATATTGCCATAAACCTGGGGCGTCATTGATGCAGTTGAAACCCCATCAAATCGGCCAGGATCAAGGCAACCTGCGTGTTATCCAGCCACCTTGAAAACCTTTGGGCTCCAACACCAGTAGCAGAGGTAGGAATAGCGGTGCCTGTATGAATGGTAGTGGTCCAACTGATATTGGCTCTTTCGGAAAGGATGTGTGCGGAAGTCAAAGCAACCGGGCTCATGTAGTTGTAGTATCCAACCTTTCTTCCTGCATCAGCATCTGACATGCTTTTTTTAAGTTTTGCCTTCTCTTTTTGAGAGAGGTTGGTCAAACCGAATTCTGTGTCTAAGAAGTAGATAAATCTTGATTTGTTGCCTTTATACGTATTTGATCCACTTAGAGTGTCCTCCACAGATACCCTGGTATTGAAAAGTGTAGACAGATTGAGGCGATACCCGTGGGTATCACTGCCAAGTCCCAACCCACCCGTTTCGTGATCCGCTACTACCACGATAAGCGTTTCACTTTTGTGGTTTCTATAAAAGTCGTGCGCCTCCTTGACAGCCTCGTCAAGGGCAAGGGTATCGTAGATAACACTGACGGTATCGTTTGCATGCGCGGCATGATCGATGCGGCCACCTTCGATGACCATGAAGAATCCATCGGGATCTTGTTGAAGAACTTCAATGCCGGATTCCACCAGCCTGCCCAGGGAAGGAATATGTTTGTACTTGTGCCTTCTTTCGATCTCATAGGACAAATGGGAATTGTCAAAGAGGGCTAATACATGTTCAATTTTGGAGAAGTCTGCCTTGGTAAAATCTTTTGCCCCCTTCAAACCGATATAAGTTCGGTATCCTTTATTCTTAAATTTGCCTACGAGGTTGATTTTGTCCTTTCTTTTTGAATAGAGGTCATTGCCACGGACATCTTTAAGCCCTGAGCGAGAGTTGGAAGGGATAAAATACCGAATCCCACCCCCGGCCAGAAACTCCACCTCGCTTGTTAAAAAATCCACCGCGATTTCGGCTTCGTTGTGCCTGCTAATATTATGCGCAACAAAAGCGGCAGGCGTAGCATGAGTCAAGCGGGTGGTGGTAATAATACCGGTGGCCATTCCTTTGGCTTCGGCGGCATCGATGAGCGTTGTAACATCGTTACCGGCCAGGTCCTTGCCGATGACACCATTGTTGGTTTTGACGCCGGATGCCAGGGCGGTGCCGGCGGCGGCTGAATCTGTGATCAACGAGTTGGCTGAGTGAGTTGCAATGACGCCGGTCACATCCAATGAGTTCATGACCAGTTTGCGGGTCGGGTCTTTCTCCTTTTCCTTTAAAAAGAGTTCAGCCAGCTGCCGATGGGCAAACCCCATCCCATCCCCGATGAAATAGAATATATATTTCGGTTTGCCGGCATGGGCAGTGGTGGTGATGAATAGTAGGAATAAGAAGAAACCGATTAGCTTTCTAAATCTGTTCATGTCGAACCTCTGAGAGGTTTATCATTAAAAATTCTATTTAAGTAGAAGCTATCTCAAATATGGATTTTTGTCCAAGGTCAAGGCGGCCGTAAATATAAAATCGGAGGTGCCAGCGAAGCCAATGCCTTGCGTGGTAAATACATATGGTATTTCGAAGCTTTGATATTTGCGCCCAACGCCGAGATTGGGTAAAAAGGCGTATTTGAGATAGCTTCTAAGGACTTGGCTTGCCTGCATAATTAATATGCGTTAGAATCACTAAGTATATGAAATATCCTCTGCGGCAACCCGCAATGCTCTAATATAAAACAGATTATGATCCGCGTCAGCCAAGCAAATTTGATTGACTAGAAGCTATCTCAAAAAACGGATTTTGGTTCAAAATCAAGGCGGCCGCGAGGTTCAACCCGGAGGAATACTGGAGTATTTCGAGGACTTGAACCGAGCGCCCAACGCCGAGTTTGGGCTAAAAGACTTTTCTGAGATGGCTTCTAAAACCTATTTCTGTCAGGTGGTCCAATGGAAAATGAAATTCAGCAGGCTCAAGCCATTTATAACATGATCACGGAATTTTTCGTTACTTACAGCTTCCAGATCCTCGGAGCACTCATCATCCTTGTTCTGGGCATTCTTGTCGGCCGGAAAGTCGGCGACATCGTTTTAAAGTTGTGCGAGAAAAAGGAACTGGATATTACCCTCAGTCGGTTTGCCTCCAGTGCCGCCAAGCTGACGATTATCGTCATGGCGGCTGTAATCGCCCTGGGTAAAGTCGGCATCAGCGTGACACCCTTCGTAGCTGCCATCGGTGCCCTTGGTTTAGGTGCCGGCCTGGCCATGCAGGGGCTGCTGTCTAACTACGGGGCCGGACTCAACATCATCCTGACACGTCCCTTTATCGTGGGTGATACGATCCAGGTAAAGGGGGTGGCTGGCCTGGTCAAGGAGGTCCATCTGGCCTACACCCTGCTGGCCGATGAAGATGATGTGCAAATAGCGATTCCCAATAAACATATAATCGGCGAGATCATTCACAACTCACAGGCGGATACCCTGGCAGAGGAAACCGTCGGGATTTCGTATGACAGCGATCCCGAAAAGGCTATTGGGGTGATTCAGAAAGCCCTGTCTGATACCGACGGAGTCAGTGCAGATAAACCACCCCAGGTGGGGATCGAGGACTTTGCCGACAGCAGCATCAATATCGGTATCCGTTTCTGGGCGCCCACGAACCGTTATTTTGACACCCGCTACCGGGCCAATGCCGCCATTTTTTCAGCTCTGAAAACGGCTGAAATCGATATCCCCTTTCCGCAGCGGGAGATCAAAATTCTCGATAAAGCCTGATCACTCATTTGTGGATATCCAATTCCTCTTTGCCGCTTGAAAAAGCAGCAGCCGCCCTTATATTTTCAGTAGTTTGTGTCACTTTCACACAATGAAAATCAAGACCGGATCGATGGTATGACCACCAAATGGACGCACATTTTACTGTTGCTTTTCTTGGGGATTTCAGTTTGCGTAGCTTCTGCCTCAGCCACGCAATGCGACGAATTCGTTGCCTGGGTTCACCCGGCCAAGAAGGCCTACATGCAGGCGCACCAGGTCTATCCGGTCCCGACCGATATTCAAGAATTGGCAGTGCGTTTCATGCCCAGGATATGGGTGCATCCGGATAGCTGGCAGCCGATCGCCTTCGATCAATACCTGGCACAGTCCAAATTGGTGAACCACTCCAATGGCCTTACATTGATGGTATCTCCAAAGCCTGAAGATGTCGCGGCACTGAAGTATGAAGATCAATGTGGCGCCTTTTTAGAGGCGGGCGAGATAAAGCCGGCCAACCCCGCCCCATTGTACGTGCAGGTGTTCCGTGACCGCAGCCCGGTAAACGCGGACGAAAACTGGATCTACATCAAATACAACCCGGTATTCGATTGGAGCGGTTTGGCGCATGAGATCAGTCGCCTGGCAGCTCTGGGGTCACGGGTGGCCGGTGGCGATCAAAGGCGCTGGCATCGGTTGGACGTGCATACAGCCGCTATCCTGGCCTTTGATGGCCAGAGACAATTGCGCCTGCTGACGCTGGCCCAGCACAACCATCAGGCCACGTATGTTCCCGGGCGGGATTTTCCCGCAGACCAGGCACCCTCGTTGGCGGCGGCGTTCCGGAGCAATGAACTTTATCTTGACGGCGGCGAGTCCGTGCCGATACCGCACCGGGCGGTTCCCTTTTTTAACGACGTATCCTACCTGATCGATCCGGATGAAAAACCCTGGCTCTGGGCGATGGATCTCGTCTATGGCCGCCATGCCGGCGGGGCGGAAATTGAATTTTACCCGGTTTTTCTCGAACCGGATCATCCCCTGGCCGATTTTGCCGGACTTCTCGCGCCGCCCCGCAGGACGCTGGGTTTCTATACCGGACGCGACGGTCCGCCGGGATATAACTATTATGCCCCGCCGAATTACTTTGAGATGCCCGATTTTATGGCCATGGGATACTGGCAGGCCGGCAACCAGGATCTGCTGGCGGACCTGGCGCCTTTTCTGAAAGGGTTTGACGATACCGATTGGGACGGCATGTTAAACGTTTTTAAAAAATATTTACAAAGACACCTGGAATGAAAACAAATACATCAATGCACAGCTTTAGGCGGAATAAGGACCTACCATGAATCCCAACATTCCTGACGTCGGAGAAGCTGCACCTGATTTTGAGGTACTGAATTCAAGTGCAGAAACCTTCCATCTCCAACAGGCCCTGAGTACCGGCCGCAATGTCATGCTTCTTTTTTACCGGGGGCACTGGTGACCTTTTTGTGTCAGCCAGTTGGCTGGTCTGAAGAAGAACATCGATCGGATCGAACAGGCCAACACCCAGGTGGTGGCCTTGTCAGTGGACACACCCGAGCGGTCGGCCGGGTTCCGGCAGGCGGCGAGGTTGCCTTTCGAACTCCTGTGCGACACCGATAAAAAAGTCGTAAAGTTATACCATCTGCTTAATCCATTTGAGCATGCGGGGATTGCCTATCCGGCTATTTATATCATCAATTCGGAAGGGCGGATCTGCTACCGGTCGTTGGACGACACGGCCTCCCGGGTTGAGCTTACAGAGGTATTGGTATTTTTAGAGAGACTTCAGGCTGATCCTACACTTGAAGAGGTGGGTGGATCCCGGAAATCCTTTATCTTACCATCTTTCGCCACCATGTGGCAGATCACGCAGAACATGACTTTCAGGGGCACCAGCGCAGACTGGAAGCACTATTTCATGTTTACCTTTGTATATACACCCAGAAATTTGTATAAGCTAATAACCAAACCGTTTAAGAAAACCTGAGTATAGTTGATTTAGCCGAACATCAATTCTATTGCAGGGTATGCATGGTTAGACAAATTCTTTCGACCAATAATATGCATGATGCCGGTAAAAGGATATGCCTGAATCGGGTGGGGCTGGCCCTGGTCATGATCAGTTTCTTCATGGCCGGTTGCACCATGGTTAAATTGAAACAGGAAGTAAAGCAGAGCCTGGCATCTACGGTACTGGTGGGCCAAATCGCGACCGGGCCTTCTGAAAAAGGCAAACTCGTGGTTGTGGCCTATTCTCTGCAAAACGGGGAAAGGACGGTTGCGCATTATGCGGTTTTACACGGGGCCGGTGAATATGAGCTTATGGTTGCCCAGGGGAATTATTATGTGTGTGCGTACTGGGACCACAACAGTAATTTGATTTACGATATGGGCGAGCCGGCCGGACAGTACGGAGAACCCAAGCTGGTTGCTGCGCCGGCCGGAGGCGTGGTGCTCGAGATCAACTTTGTAGTTCCGGATGCGGGCACCGCGATTGACCTGCCCCAGGGATTCGATATCTCACCAGACAAGCCCCGCAAGCTTCTCAGCCGCCAGGCCGGCGCGATGGTGACGTTGGACGATGCGCGTTTTTCCGCGGCGAACGGCAGTCGGGGATTCTGGCAGCCGCTTGAATTTTTTAAAGAAATCGGCGGCAATATCTATTTTTTAGAGAAGTACGATTCGGATAAGATACCGATCCTATTCATCCACGGTGCCGCCGGAACGCCGACGGGGTGGGACTACCTGATCAACAGCCTGGACCGGGAGCGCTTTCAGCCCTGGCTGTTTTACTATCCGACCGGCGTCAGGCTTAAGAGTACAGCGTATCTGCTGTTCTGGAAACTGTTCAATCTCCAGCTTAAATACCGATTCGATACGCTGTATATTACTGCCCACAGCATGGGGGGGCTGGTGGCGCGATCGTTGATCATGGATTACTATCGCGCGACGCCCTATATTAAGCTTTTTATTTCACTTGCAACGCCATGGGGCGGTGACCGGATGGCTGAATATGGCGTCAAACAATCTCCGGCGGTGATTCCCAGCTGGATCGATATGCAACCGGAGGGGGATTTCCTCCAGTCGCTGTACAGGGACAAGATGCCGGCCGCCGTCAGTTTCTACATGTTTAGCGGACACCGGGGAAGCCGTAATCCTTTCACATCCAACAACGACGGTACGATCACTCTGGCCAGCATTATGGACTGGCGGCCCCAGACCGAGGCCAAGATGAACTATGTGTTCGATGAGGACCATACCAGCATCTTGAACAGCCCGGCCGTGATGACTCAGTACAATACCATCATCAATGCGTTTGCGAAGGGTACGCTTGCAGAAGAGCAGGCCGGGGGGTATCTAAAAATTGACTTTTCCTTTAATTATCCACTTGAGGGTAGTCGCCCCCGACCAATCCTTTTCCTGCAGCCTGACGACGTAGTGGCGCCGGCAATCGAGACCCATCTCAGCCCGGATGACAGCGGCCGCCGAGTCGGGCCCTTTCCGGTCGGTAGGTATACCGCCAGCTTGATGGCCGCTGCAGCAAAGGCCGATAGACATCATGTGCCGGTCTCAATTACAGATAATGAAACCGGCTATCTGAATTTTACATTCAGGCCGGATGGCATGGTCTACGGTCACGTCGTTGCGCGACAGGACGCTGAAGACCGGCCGGCCGGCATGCCGGCTGAACAATACCGGCCCAACGACCGGCCGGTGGTCATTCAAAAGGTGACGTTGAAGGGCACCGGTATCGAGAGCACTGTCCGGCCCATAGAGTATGGGGCAGTTACTCCCTTTCACCCATTTTTCTTAAGCATTAATTTTTGTTCTAAAAACTATTTTCATTTTTTCGGGTTGCCCGCCGGGGAGTATGAAGTCGAGATCCATGCGAAGGGATTCAACCCTTACGTAAAGACCTATGTCGTCGAGCCAGGACGCCCGGCAACTGCGAAGGCTATCGAACTGGTACCTTTGCAATAAACGGCTGTCAATTATCATGACACCAGGAGTAGATACAAATGATTCGCAAGATTGAAACACCCACCATTGTGGAAGCAGAGGGCAACAAGCCCAAGAAGATTGAAGAGTTTATCGGGGCCGTCAATTCCGGGACAACTGATCTCAGTGTGGCCCGGATGCGCAGCCCATCCGGGTGGGTGGAACCCGGCCAGACCCCGGAGTTCGATGAATACACAGTGGTTCTCAAGGGGATGCTGCGGGTCAAGACGCGGGAAGGGGAATTCGACGTCCACGCCGGCCAGGCCATCATCGTCGGCGCCAACGAATGGGTGCAATACAGCACACCGGGGGAAGAAGATGCCGAATACATTGCCGTCTGCCTACCAGCTTTCACGCCCGAAACTGTCAATAGAGATCTATAAAGCCATCTCAAAGTAGCCTTTTGGCCCAATTTCGGCGTTGGGCGCAATTCCCAAGCACTCGGAACACTTGAGTATGCCTCGGCCTTGAAAATTGCGTCCGCCTTGAACTTGAACCAAATTTCTATTTTGAGATGGCTTTAGTACTATTTATTGATGGTGCAAATACTGCTCTCTATGCTTGTTGTTGAAGCATTTCTATGACTTCCACCAATCGTTTAACCAGGTGCTGGTGATAGCACTTGCCGCCTTCCGGTGAAGCCTTGCTGGGTTCACCGGCCGTGCCTCCGGCTGCTTCGACCAGCGGTGCCATTTCGGCCTTGCTGCTCGGCACGTAGCAGAGCGTGTCATCCGGGTAGGCCGGGTCCACCGAGTAGAGTTCCCGGTGAGGATGGGGGTTGTCCACGGCCCGATCCATCTTGACCAGTTCCGGGTAGCGGTACCACATGTGTGAGCCTTCGATCTCTTCGGCATGGCCCACCGAGCCCCAGCCCATCTCTTTGATGATCGACTTCGACATGAAGGCCGGATCGAAGATCACGACCTTGACCCCCAGCTCCCGCTTGGCCCTTTCCCCGGCTATCTGCATCCAGGTGACATTGACGATGCGGTGACCGTTGACGAAGATGAATTTATCGAACCCGTGCTGCTGCAGGGATCCGATGATGTCGCTGGTGATCTCGACCAGGATCTCCGGCCGGATCGTGATGGTGCCGGGCAGGACCATGTGGTGGGGGCTCCAGCCGAACCACAGGGGTGGCGCGACCATGACATTTGTCCGCCGGGCGGCAGCATCCGCCAGGGTGTTGGCGACCATGGTGTCGGTGCCGACCGGCAGGTGCGGGCCGTGTTGTTCGGTGCTGCCTACCGGGAGGATGACGGTGCCTTTGGAGATTTTTATTTGTTCTTTGATGTCTTCCCAGGTTAAGTTCTGGAGCCACTGTGATGATGTTTTCATAATTTATTCAATCCTTCAAAACCTGGTACTCAGGGCCAGGTCAGCGATATTAGGTTGTGCCGTAAGAGCATTATTCTCGCGCAGAGACGCAGTGGCGCAGAGAAAACCACGAATTTTCCCCGCTTCGCGGGATTAAAACCCAAAAGGTCTTGAAGTGCTTTTCGCACGATAGTGCGACCAAATTCTGGCTTTGATTTTCTCTGCGCCACTGCGTCTCTACGCGATGCATGGTTTTGCCTTTGTGTTTTGATGGCGAAGCCCCTTTTAGGGGCGGCCCAAAGCCTATTCCGCTGGGCCAGGATTCTTTACACCTCAATAGGGTCTAAGCATTTCAAGGCTGCTCCCACACTTCAATTGATAAATGAGCACAAAGCTACAAATGAATCACATCGTAAGCGAGGCGGCAATTTCTTGCAGCTTCTTTTCTGAATCACGATAAATTTTGTGTGCCTGGGCCAGGTCGACTTTTTCGAAGCGGGCCGTGTCCCCCGGGGTGGCCTGGGTTAAGCGGGCGATGTCCGGGGTGATGACCGTGGCGATTTTGGAGTAGCCGCCGACGGTTTGCTCGACCAGCAACACGATGGGCTGGGCATCGGCCGGGATCTGGATGCCACCCGGCATACTGGGTTCGCTGACGATGCTGGCCGGGGTTCCGGGTATACGTTCGATAGCGGCTCCCTGCAGCCGATAGCCCATGCGGTCGGCCTTGGGGGTTACCATATAGTCTGTGGTGAGCAGCGTTTCCAAGCCAGTGTCGAAGTAGTCGTCCTGTGGTCCTGGGATGATCCGCAGATTTATCTCCCGCTTGTGTTCCGGAATCCATTTGTTCGGCAGCACCCGGGGTGCTTCAAGCAGCCGGGCTTCTAAACCGTTTACGACATCATCGGCCTGCAGGGGACGGCCTTCGAATCCGCCGAGTTTCCCGCCGACATAGGTCGAGCGACTGCCCATGACGACCGGCACGTCGATCCCGCCGCTGATGGCCAGGTAAGCCCGACAGCCGCTGGTGACCTGGTGGATTTCGAGCATATCCCCCGGTTTTACCCGGACGGATCGCCACGCCTGCACCAGGGTATCGTTCAGGGTCATCCCCATTTTGGCACCGGTCAGAGCAATGTCGGTTTCGGAGAGGAACTCCAGCCTGGGTCCGGTGATGGTGATTTCCAATACCGCACTTTCAGCCGGGTTGCCTACCAACAGGTTGGCTACTCGAAACGCAAAGGCATCCAGAGCCCCGGAAATCGGCATTCCCATCTTCTGGTAGCCGAAACGGCCGTTGTCCTGCACGGTTGTAAATGCGCCGGGCGAGTGGACCTTAAATCTTTTCATGGTCCCTCCTGTTTCCGGATTTGCTCGGCATAGCGCTCCGGCGGGATTGGCACGAATCGAATGCTGTCGCCGGTTTTATAGATGAAGGGGTTTCCCTTTTCCGGGGCAAACAGGCGCAAAGGTGTGCGGCCGATCAACTGCCAGCCGCCGGGGCTCGTCAGCGGATAGATGCCAGTCTGGGCATTGGCAATGCCGACCGAGCCCTCCGGCACCCGCATGCGGGGTGTTTCCAACCGGGGAGTGTGCAGCGCATCCGGCAATCCACCCAGGAAGCAAAAGCCGGGCGTGAAACCGATCATGTAAATGCTGTAAACCGTTTCGCTGTGCAGGCGGATGACATCTTCTACGGCCAGGCCGTTGGTCTGGGCCACATGCTCGATGTCCGGCCCGTGGTCACCGCCATAGCAGACGGGAATTTCCACGGTGTCCGGGGGCGGGATGGTAATCTCGCCCAGGCGGTTTTCCAGGCCGACCAATTCCTGGGATAAATGATCCGGATCGGTCTGCAGGGGATCGTATAAGATCAGCAGGGACCGGTAGGTGGGCGTCACTTCGCGCACACCCTTTAAAGGATGGGACGCGAGCACCATATCCATGGCCCGTACCCGGGCGTTGACTTCCGGATCGATGCCGTCCCCATACTCCACTAACAGTCCGCTGTCTCCGGCCAGCCGGAAACGGGCATGGGCATATAAGTTCGTGCTCATATAGAGTCCTTCATTAGAGTTCCTGCATGCTAAAAGATCAAAACCAAGATTAATCTCGCGCTGAGACGCAGAGACGTCTTCCTGCAGTCAAGATACTAATGAACAGCCCAGTTCATCTGGGAAACCACCATTTTGCCGGCTTCGCCGGTTTAACCCAATAAGGGTACAAAGTGCTAATTGGTTTTAAGCGCGATAGCGCTACTAATTTTGGGTTAGCCCTTCTCCGCGCCTCTGCGTCTCTGCACGAGAAACTGGTTTTATGATTCACCCTTTCTTTTCATGGGCGCAACCGTTACACCTTCCGCTTCCAGGCGTGACCGGATGCCGCGGACCAGGTCCACGGCTGTGGGGCCATCCCCGTGGACGCAGAGTGTCTGCACATCCAGATCAATTTCGGTACCGTCCAGGGCGATGACGCTATTGTCAAGGGCCATTTTCAGGGCGCGTTCTGTAACGGCTGCGGGATCGGTGACCAGGGCACCAGCCATGCTGCGCGGCGCCAGGGTTCCTTCCGGTGTGTAGGCCCGGTCGGGGAAAGCTTCGTAGACCACCTGCAGACCAGTCTGCTGGCCTATTTCGCGCATCAAGGCACCTTTGGCGCCGGCCAGGGCTACGAAAATCAATTTCGGGTCGACGCTGACAATGGCCTCGGCCACCGCCCGCGCCACTTCCTCATCTTCAACAGCTGCCAGGTAAAGGGCACCGTGCGGTTTCACATGGCGCAGCTGGGTGCCGTGAACCTTGCAAAAGGCCTGCAGGGCGCCGATCTGGTAGACCAGGTAGTTGCGAATTTCTTCTCCGGTACACTTCATGTAACGCCGGCCGAATCCGATGCGATCGGGAAAACCGGGATGGGCGCCGGCTCCTACGTTGTACTCGACAGCCATCTTTACGGTCTGCTCCATAACCAGCGGATCACCGGCATGCCAGCCACAGGCGATATTGGCCGAGGTTATATGGGGAAATACATCTGCGTCCATCCCGATGCGGTAAGCACCATAACTTTCTCCCATATCGCAGTTCAGGTCGATGGTTTTCATATGTCACTCCCCTGGTTTTTACTTTTTATGCTCTTGCCTTCAGCCTATCCACCTGTTCCTCATCACTTCACCGTCATCAATTGCGGCAGATAAAGGGCGATCTGCGGGAATATGGTGATGATAGCCGTGGTCAGCAGCATGAGCAGGAAGAACGGGAACGCATAGCGCGCGATGCGTGTGATCGGTTCACCGGTGAGTCCCTGGATAACGAAAAGGTTGAAGCCGACCGGTGGCGTAATCTGGCTGACTTCGACCATCAGGATCAGGTAGATACCGAACCAGATGGGATCGAAGCCGGCCGCCGTGACCATCGGCAATGCGATAGGCAGCGTCATGACCACGATTGAAAAACCGTCCAGCAAACAGCCCAGCACGACATAGAAGACACCTAATAAAAGCATCAGGGTGTAAGGCGACAGTTGTAATTCGGTGATAGCTGTGGTGATGGCCGCCGGGATTCCCAAAAACCCCATGGCCCGGGAGAGAAACCCCGCACCGATTACGATGAGCATGATCATGGCATTGGTCTTCACTGCGCCGATCAAACACTCAAACAGGATCTTCAGGTTCATCTGGCGGTTCAGGAAGGCGAATGCGGTGGCGCCCAGGACACCCAGGGCCGCGGCTTCGGTGGGGGTGGCGATTCCCGCGTAAATACTGCCCAAAACCATCAGGATCAGAATAACGGTCGGGGCCAGATCCTTGGTCGCGACCAGGCGTTCTTTCCAGCTGTAAGTGTCCTGGGTACGGGGTGCGATTTCCGGATTACGGATGCCGCGGTAAATGATGTAGGCTGAATAGATTCCGGCCAGCAACAAACCTGGCAGGATACCGGCCATGAACATCTTGCCGATGGAAACACTCGCCAGGATCGCATAGACGATCATAATCAGCGACGGTGGAATCAAAAAGCCGAGGGTGCCGGCACCGGCCAGCGATCCCATGGCAATACGCTTGTCGTAGCCAAGTTTGTCGAATTCAGCCAGGGTGATCCGGCCAACCGTGGCCGTGGTGGCGGCCGAGGAGCCGCTCACGGCCGCAAACAGTGTGCAGGAAATAATGTTCATCAGCAGCAGCCCGCCGGGCAAGCGGTAAAGCCACGGCACCAGGGCCTTGAAAAGTTTTTCGGAGATGCCCGACCGGTAGAGGATTTCACCCATCAGGATAAAGAGGGGCAGGGCCACGTATTCCCATTTTTCCACCGTGGACCACACCGAAGAAGCCATGTTGTTGGCCGCCGGCAGCGAGCTGAAAAAGGTCATTCCAATGAAGCCGACCATAAAAAGGGCAAAGCCGACCCAGATGCCGGCGCCCAGGGTGATGAACAACACCCCAAAAACAACCAGGGACATCAGAGGCATGCCAGCTTCCATTAGACGACCTCCTCCCCGGTTTTGATGGCTAGATAGGTGCGCAGGCTGGTGGCGGCCAACTGCAGTACGAATCCGGCGGCACCCACCAGCATGATTGTCTGGGGAATCCAGAGCGGTGTATTGGTCAGGGTGCCGGACGTTGAGTTATACCGGTAGGCGGAATTGACCATCTTGTACAGGTACCACCAGAGGTATCCGGCGAAAACAGTGGTCAACACCGTAGCCAAAAAGGTGATCCAGCGCGTTACCTTTTCCGGCAGGAATGTCAGGATCAGGGTGATGCGGATATGGCCCTTTTCTTTCAGGCAGTATCCGGCCCCCATGAAGATAATGGCCGCCAGTCCGTAGGCGCTGTATTCATCGGCAACCAGGGTTGTTTTCTCAAAGACATTCCACAGGAAGATTTCGACTAAGATGAGGACTGTCAACAGCCCCAGGATGACGGCTGAGCCGCGGGCCAGCCAGTCACTTACCTTTTCGACAAAACGGATGGCGGTATTCATTAAAAAGCCCTTTTAGCAGGTATGCCTTGAAGCTCAAGGTGTCGAATTGAAGTTATTTTAGAATTTGGATTTTGATTCAAGGTCAAGGCGGACGTGAGGCTCCAGCCGCAAGAATACTAAACAGTATTTTGAGGACTGGGGCCTTACGTCCAACGCCGAGATTGAATCAAAAGACTTTTATAAAATTACTTCAACTTAGCGGCCCGTGATGCGGTAGTACTCTTTTAATATCATCTGCGCATCGGAACCGGCTTTTTTAGCCCACTGGCCCCGCAGTTTGTCACCAATGGCGTTGAGTTCAGCGCGGAACTCTTTGCTGACCTTGTTGATGGTCATGCCGTTCTCGGTCAAAGTGGCCCGAGATTTGCGGTCCATATCACCGGCCAGGTTCCACATTTCATCTTCCATTTGGGCCGCGATTTCAAGAAGAGTGGCCTGGGTGTCTTTAGGCAGTTTGTTCCACGCGTCCAGATTGACGTTGACCATGTTCACGGGGCCCACAATGTTGATGGGTGTAAAGTACTTCAATACTTCCCAGGCCTTGGCGTCCACGCCCGAGACCGAAGAGGTATACATGGAGTCGAGCAGACCGGCTTTCATGGCCGGGTAGACTTCGCTGAAGGGCATCTTGCGGGCCGCGATTCCAGTCGCGCCACCGAAAGCCAGGCCGGTCCCATCATAAACCCTCATTTTCAGGCCCTTGAGATCAGCTTCGGACCTGATCGGCCGCTGGGTGTAAATCCCGGAAAACGGCCAGACCGAGGTATAAAGGGTAAACTGGTTGAACTTTTTCAGGATTTTGGCGTAGGTCGGTTTGGCCAGTTGGTAAAGCAGGCGCTGTTCAAAGGCATTGGTGGAAATGAAGGGCTGTGCGGTCAGCGCCAGGGTCGGCGCGTCGCCTTCCACCATACCGGTCGGTACCTCAGCAGCCTTCAGCTGTCCTTCGGCCAAGGCCCGCAGCAACTCGGGGCCCTTGAATCCCAGGGCGCTACCCGGGTGCAGGACGATTTTGACCTGGCCGTTGGTAGCTTCCGCCACCCGGTCAGCGAAGGTCTGGGCGCCTTTGGAGTGAAAGTTACCGGCCGGATAGTTCAGATGCAGATCCCATTTTGCCTTGGCGAAGCCTTCCGGCACGAAGACCAGGGCCACAAGCAATGCCATAATGAAGCAAAGTGTCCTTTTCATGATTTCCTCCTTTTAGCTAGTTTATGTACACGTTACGGTTACACGCTTAACATCCGGCAAATAGCTTAAGAGGCCATAAACAGCAGGATCCTGTTTTGAAAGGCCTGGATGTGCTCGATCAGGGTCCTCTTCAGGGGTTCCTCTTCGCGGCGCCGAATAAAATCTATAATGGTGTCATGATGCTGGGTAACACTTTCATAATGTTCCGGTAGTGAGCGTAAGGGGTCCACTTCATTATTGAAAGAGAGGTACGCCAGCCGGTTGGTTTCACAACGGACCTTGTGCAGGCTCTGGATGATATAATCGTTGCGGCAGGTACTGGCAAATGCGCTGTGAAAATCGCTGTTGGCCTCCACCATGGCCAGCACATCTTCGTTGCGGATGGCGGTTTTCACCTCTTCGTTGGCCGCCGACATATCGTCGATCAGGCCGCCGGGATCCTGGCGCACCGCCAGTTCGGCCACCCCGAGCTCCAAAATTTTCAAGGCCGCAAACGAAGCTTTGGTGTTCTGCAAGGTGATGGGTCGGACGATGAATCCTTTGTTGTGCTGGGACTCCACCATAAAATCGGCCGACAAGTGCATAAGGGCCTCACGGACCGGGGTGCGCCCGATGCCGAGTTGTTCCATGAGTTGTTTTTCTTCAAGACGCTGACCCGGCTCATATTTCAGGGTCATGATGTTGCGGTAGATCAACTGGTAGGCAGTCACAGCCAGGGGCTGCTTGGTGTCTTGCGGCATAGTTTGATTCCGGGTCTGAGTTTGAAGATGAGGATATACTTGACATATATGTGAAATATATGTCAAGTATATTTCCAATTTGACTTGCGAAGGACCCTGGATGACTGCTTGAGATAGTATGTGGGTAATGGACCCATGCTTATATACAAGGTCTAAAATAAAAGAGGAGGACCAGTGGGAAACAACACCTATACCGTCGTATCGCCTTTGATGGGAACCTTTTACCGGGCGTCGGATCCGGATGGGCCACCCCTGGTTGAAGAAGGCCAGTCGGTTGCGGCCGGTGAAGTCGTTTGTATTATCGAGTCCATGAAGATCTTTACCGAAATCAAAACTGAAAAGGCTGGTACTGTTAAGGCGGTTTTATTGGACAATGAAGACATGGTGATGAAGGACCAGGCTGTCATCGAGATTGAGACGGAATAATAGATCTTTATCCACGAGCCGTCATCTTCCTGTATTTATTATAAATGATCTTTCTCACGCTGGCATTAAAAACTGGGCGTCAACACCAGCTCAAAGTTATTTGGCGATGGCCTAAAAACAATATTCTCGCGCAGAGACGCAGGGGCGCAGAGAAAATCAAATATTATACCGGCTTCGCCGGATAAAACCAAAAGATGGATGGTGCGGAAGGCTCGAACGGTTTTTCGCACGATAGTGCGACTAAATCCTGGTTTTACTTTCCCGACTTCGCTGGACTGCGCATTCTATCTGGGTTTAAGGAGGACGTCTCTGCGCGAAACAAGGTCTTGCTATTGAGTTATAGCAGGGAAGCTCCATTTGGAGGGGCAAGCCAATGCCTGGTGCTTCGGGCGAGGCAAGATGTAAAAGAAGAAAGGAGGCCTGCTCGATGTTGAAAAAAATTCTGGTGGCCAACCGGGGCGAGATTGCCCTGCGGGTGATCCGGGCTTGTCGTGAAATGGGCGTGACCAGCGTGGCCGTTTACTCAGATGCGGATAAGGAGGCCCTGCACGTTCGCCGGGCGGATCAAGCTGTCCACATCGGGCCGGCTTTGAGCCGAAAAAGCTACCTCAATATCGAGGCCATTGTCGCTGCCGCCAAGAAAAGCGGTGCGGATGCTGTTCATCCGGGATACGGCTTTTTGTCGGAAAATCCGGATTTTGCCCTGGCCTGTGAAGACAACGGCCTGGTTTTCATCGGCCCCACGGCCGACAGCATCGCCCTGGCTGGGAACAAGTCCGCGGCTCGCGAGCATTTCCAGAAACTTGGGATCCCGATTATTCCCGGCAGCGATGGGGTGGTGGCCGCTGCAGATGACGCTATCGCCATCGCGGAAACCATCGGCTACCCCGTGATCATCAAAGCCTCCGGCGGTGGCGGGGGCCGCGGGATGAGGATTGCCCATGATGCTGTCCAAGTCTCCGAAGCCTTTGCCACGGCTGCCGGTGAAGCACGTGCGGCGTTCGGCAACCCCGACCTCTATATTGAAAAATATATCGAAAATCCCAGGCATATAGAATTGCAGATCCTGGCCGATACCCACGGCAACTGCATTCACCTGGGCGAGCGCGAATGCAGTATCCAAAAACGCTACCAGAAGCTGATCGAGGAAGCCCCCTCCCCCTTCATCGACGATGATCTGCGCACCGAGATGGGGGCCGCCGCCATCCGGGTGGCTCGCTCTCTGGAATACACCAATGCGGGCACCATGGAGTTTCTGGTAGATAAAAACCGACAGTACTACTTCATGGAGGTCAACGCCCGGGTACAGGTGGAACATCCGGTGACCGAAATGATTACCGGTATCGATATCGTACAGGAGCAGATCCGCATCGCGGCCGGCCAGCCGCTATCCCGGCGACAGGAGGATATCAGCATCAACGGCTGGTCGATCGAGTGCCGCATCAACGCCGCCGATCCGGACAATGATTTCATGCCTTCCCCGGGTATCATCGAAACGCTGGTCCTGCCGGCCGGGCCAGGCGTGCGCATGGATACCCACATTCACAGCGGTTATCTGGTGCCGCCTTTTTACGACTCACTTATCGGCAAGCTGGTTGTCTGGGCCGAAAACCGGGAGGCCGCCATCAGGCGCATGGATCGGGCCCTGGCGGAACTCGAGGTCGAAGGGATCCAGGTAACGGCTCCGTTCCACCGCAGGGTAATGGCCGATCCAGACTATATCAAAGGCGATATCGACACCCATTTTCTTGAGCGGTTTGGTGATTGACCTGCCTGTTCGGACGACAGGTTGAAGCAGGCTTCAGCGCTTTTCCCGCCCTGACGGCCGGTGGTTTTCATTCATAATCCGGCCGACCTCTTCCATGAACACCGTTGACCCATGGTACAGAGGTTGGTAAATAGTATCTACAATCGAACATCTCCAAAACATACAGGTAACCTGAAATGGAACTTGATCTGAGTTCGCTTGAGGCGCGGCATGCTCACGACCTGTTGACCAGTGCCCTAATCCCGCGACCCATAGCCTGGGTTGCGACGGTCAATTCGCGTGGCCAGGCCAACATTGCGCCTTTCAGTTTTTTCACCGGTGTATCGTGGTCGCCGCCGGTTCTGGCCGTGTCGGTGGTGACTCGGCCGGACGGGTCATACAAGGACACCCTGGTCAATATCCGGGAGGGCGGTGAATTTGTGGTCAACCTGGTTTCGGTGGACCTGCTCGCAGCCATGGAGCAGACGGCCCGTTCGCTGCCCTACGGCACTGACGAAGCCGAGGCAGCTGGGTTGCACTGGGCGCCCACCCTCAAGGTGAAGCCGCAGCGGATTGCCGAGGCACGCGTTGCCTTTGAATGCACCCTGGCCAAAATCGTTTCGGTCGATACCGGGCCCGATGCGGGAAATCTCGTCCTGGGACGTATTCAGCGTGTGCACCTGCAAGAGGGTCTACTGGCCAATGAACGGGAAGTGGACTGGCAGGCTCTGGATCCGCTGGGACGGCTCAGTGGAAAACGCTATTGCACGGTACGTTCGGTGATCGAATCCGATTATAAACGATCTCAACAGACCCTTTTTAGATAGCCGCTAACAATCTTACTCAGTGGAGGCGAAGATGCAGGCAAAGACAAGGCAAAATGTGTTGACGGCGTTTGTGGGCGAGGCCAAGGCCTATTTCCGGCTGCTGGCGTACGCCGAGAAGGCGGACGAGGAGCAGGAGCCTCAAATCGCACTGTTGTTCCGTGCCATTGCCGAGGCGGAGAGGGTCCATGCCACCCGGCAGTTGAACCTGGTGAAAGACCTATTGGTGAAAGACACCGACACGAACCTGGAAGCATCCTTCCAGCGGGAGAAAACCGTCAGCGAAAACACCTATCCCGATTTTATCAAGGATGCCGAAGACGAAGGCGAGACAGTCGCGGCCCTGGCTTTCAGTCATGCCCGGGACGCGGAATCCTACCATGCGAAACTATACGAAAGGGCCATCTATCACGTGATCAAGAACGTGGTCAAAGCGTATCACGTCTGCCAGGTTTGCGGGTATGTCACCGACAAAAAGATACCGAAGAAATGCCCGGTCTGCGGGGCGCCGCCGGAGAAGTTCAAGACGGTGGGAGAATGAAAAACCAAGGGTCCCAGGGGCCAAGGGTTCGGCGGGTCGAGTGAAGGGCTCTAAAGCCTGGAACCCTATTCAAAATAAAGTGTAGGCGGAATCTTGCAGGTAAGCATGACAGTGGAACCTACAAACAACCTTGCTCCTATTTTGTACCTCCCCCATGGCGGTGGGCCGTTGCCGCTGCTTGGGGAGGAGGGCCACGGTGCAATGATTCGTTTCCTGCAGGCCATTCCCGCCGAGCTCGGGAACCCGGATGCCATCCTGGTGATCAGCGCGCACTGGGAGGCCGGGCGGCCGACCATTACGGGTGGTGTCCGGCCGCCCCTGATTTATGACTATTATGGTTTCCCGGCGGAAGCTTACCGGATTGAATATCCTGTCCCGGGCGAAACACAGATGGCCACCAGGATTTATCAGTTGTTAAACGCAAGCGGGTTCGAGGCGCAGCTGGATGAGAATCGTGGTTTCGATCACGGGGTGTTCGTGCCGCTGAAACTCATGTACCCCGAGGCCACGATACCCTGTGTGCAGGTGTCGCTGGTAAAGGGCCTGGACCCGGGTGAGCATGTCAGGATCGGGAAAGCGCTGTCGTCCCTGCGCGCGGCGAACATCTTGACGATCGGTTCGGGATTTTCATTTCATAATATGCAGGCATTTTCTTTTAGCAACGCTATCCAAGTGGATGACAGAAACGACAGCTTCGATCAATGGCTGCGAGATACCTGTAGCGATCCGGATTTGGCGGCGGATGTACGCGCAAGGCGCCTGATTGAGTGGGAACAGGCTGAGCACGCCCGCTATTGCCATCCCCGGGAAGAGTATTTATTGCCGCTGCATGTCTGCTATGGTATGGCCGGAACCGCCGCAAGCGTTGTCTTCAATGACGTTATCCTGGGGAAAAGAGCTACGGCCCTCCTATGGTCGTAAAAGCAGGGTGCCCAGTGAACATCAGTGATGTAAAAGCGAAGCGAATCCGTAAGGCTCTGGTCAGCTGGTATCTAAAACACAAGCGGAAGATGCCGTGGCGTGAAACCCGAGACCCCTACCGGACATGGCTTTCTGAAGTGATGCTCCAGCAGGCCCAGGTAAAGACCGTTATCCCTTACTATCACCGGTTTCTCGAACGGTTCCCCACTATAGAAGCGCTGGCCCGCGGTGACCTCCAGGACATCCTTAAGATGTGGGAAGGCCTGGGGTACTACGCCCGGGCCCGCAATTTCCACCGGGCGACCGGAATTGTCACGCGCGATTACGGCGGGAGTGTTCCCGCGGATTGGGAAACCTTTATACAGCTTCCGGGTGTCGGCGAATACACTGCCGCGGCCGTCCAGAGCCTGGCTTTTGGACACCCCCACGCGGTGGTGGACGGCAATGTCAAACGGGTATTGGCCCGGCTTTTTGCGATTGAAGACCCGGTCAACAGACCGAAAGCCTATAAACAATTCAAGGATATCGCGGGCACGTTGCTGGACCGGGAGCAGCCGGGCAACTTTAACCAGGCGATCATGGAATTGGGCGCTTTGATCTGCAAACCGGCTAGGCCGACTTGCGACCACTGTCCGGTGCAGCCTGACTGCATCAGCTATCAGCATGACCGTGTGGATGAGTTCCCCAAAAAAGAGAAGCGCAAACCGGTTCCCACCTTGCAAATGGTAGCGGGCGTGATTCGTAAAAAGGGTCGCTTTTTGATTACCCGTCGCAAACCCGCGGGGCTGCTGGGTGGCTTGTGGGAATTTCCCGGAGGGGAATTGCAAAAAGGGGAAGCGGCGGCTGCCGGTTGCATCCGGGCCATTCAAGACAAAACCGGCCTCAAAGTGGATACCGACAAACGCCTGGCCAGAATCAACCATGCCTATACGCATTTCAAAATTACATTGGAGGTGTTCGTCTGCCAGGTGCGGCCCGGCAGCCGGGTCCGCCTGAACGGGCCGGTTGATTTTGATTGGGTCCGTCCGGAACAGTTGGACGATTATGCTTTCCCCAAGGCGAATCTTAAGTTTATGCATTTAATTGTTTAGGTAATGATTATTTCCGCAGGCAATACCCGCTCATGTCGTTTCTTACCGGGCCTGTGAAAAGAAAGGGGGATACAGTGGCAACCATCCAGAAAAAGGTAATGATCACCGGGGCCAGTGAAGGCATCGGCCGGGCTTTTGCCCATAGGCTGACGGCTGAGGGCTACACCGTTACGGCAACCGCCCGCAATGAGGAACGCCTGCAGGAATTGGTGACGGAGCTGGGTGAAGGCAAGCATGCATTCCAGGTGGCGGATTTGTCTACCGACACGGGTATCGCGTTTATAACCGCGGCCCTGGCTGCTGACCGGTATCATCTGTTGATCAACAATGCCGGCTACGGTGTCTACGGCGCCTTTTTCAAAACCGATCTGCCTCGACTCGAAGCCATGATGCGCCTTAATTGCAATGCCCTGGTGGCATTGTCCCACGCCTTTCTCCAGCAGGCCGAAAACGGTGATGCCCTGATCAACTTATCCTCGGCGTTGGCGTTCATGCCCATGCCGTCTGCCGGAACATACGCCGCAACTAAAGCTTTTGTGACGTCGTTTACCGAAACCCTTTGGCACGAACAGAAAAAGCGAGGCATTTATGTCATGGGGCTGTGTCCCGGAGTGACGGCCACCCATTTCCACGACCGGGCCGGCGGCGATGAAGCCAACCGGCCACCCGCCGCCATCACCCAGACTCCGGAGGATGTGGTTGAGACCGCCATGCAGGCTCTGGCAGAAAGGGCCAAGCCGACGGTTGTCTCCGGAGCAAAAAATAAGCTGGTAACCAACTTGACGCGTATCATGTCGCGGAAGAGGATAGTCAAGATGATGGCAACCTTCGGTTAGAGGCTATCTTAAAAACTGCCTTTTGGCCCAATCTCGGCGTTGGGAGCGAATATCAGATCCTCGAAATACTATCAGTATTCCTCCGGTCTGACATTCACGGCCGCCTTGAGCTTGAACCAAAATTCAGTTTTTAAGATAGCCTCTACGATAATAGAATACTCATTTAAAACCTATAGTTCGAAGAGTGATTGCAAAGGAACGCTATGAAAGTTGCACCGGTAAAACCGACCGTTACATTCGAAGATTTTGAGAAGGTCGACATCCGCGTGGGCACCATTTTGCGGGTGGAGGATATTGAGGGGTCCAACAAGCTGGTCCGCCTGATCGTGGATTTGGGCGATCATGAGCGGACGATCCTGGCCGGTATCAAGCAGGAGCGGGAAAACCCGTCCGAGATCGAGGGCTGCCAGGCGCTGTTTGTGGTCAACCTGGCACCGCGCAAGATGATGGGTGAAGTGTCGGAAGGGATGCTGTTTGACCTGGGGTATGCCGATGGTTTAGGTCCGGCGCTGGCTGTGCCCGAGAAGGCGGTACCCAATGGCACCCGCGCCGGGTAGAAGCCATCCCAAACAGCGGCCATTGGCTCAATCTCGGCGTTGGGCGCGACTATCGGGTTCTCGAAATACCGTCAGTATTTACCACGCAAGGCATTGGCTTCGCTGGCACCCCCGGTCTGATAGTCGCGGCCGCCTTGCCTGTCCGGCGCAGTCTGGAAGGCGCAGACGGGACCTCGACCCAAAATCCATTAATTACGGTGGGTTCCCGAGTTTTGAAAGTGTCGTCTATGAAAATCAAGACCATCGTCATGACCATGCTCAGCGGATTGCTGCTGGCGGCGTGTAGCGGGGTCAATGCTGAGAAAGCGGCTACAGCGGCATTCCCGCAAACGTTTGTTTTCGAGTGCGATCGGAACTATGCTTTTACCGCCAGAATCGAGGGTGGACAGGCCTGGTTGTTTTTGCCGGGTAAAACTATCGGTTTATCACCCGCCGCATCAGGATCCGACGTAACATATAGTGACGGAAAGATTGTTTTCTGGAATAAAGGGGACACCGCTCGATTGGAGATCGGCACGCATGTTAAACATGCCTGCCGCAACAACCGGTATTTGGCTATCTGGGAACATGCGAAGCTGAATGGTGTGGATTTTCGGGCGACCGGCAATGAGCCTGGTTGGTATCTGGAAGTATCAAAAGACCGTAAACTGCTTTTCGTGAGCGACTACGGTCAGCGCCGGCACGAATTCGATACACCGGAACCTGAAAGCGAAGCAGGGGGCCGAAAAACTGTCTATAGAGCCCGCCAAAACGGGAACTCACTGGAAGTTATCATCCTCGGGCAACCGTGCCGGGATACCATGCGCGGCGATTCGTTAGAAAGTACCGTAACGGTGACCCTGGATGGCCGGACCTACCATGGCTGTGGGAAAGCCTTGCATTAAGGCGGCGGCGATTCGCATTCTGTTTCAGCCGGATTGAAACGGTCTGCTGGTGAAAACCGCGATCCGGAGGTTTCATCTCAAGCTTGTATAGGGAGGTGCATATGAACTGGGGATTAATCAAAACCATCATCATCTTGCCGGGCACGGTCTTGGTATTCGTTCCGACAGCCATTCTGCTTCTGGCAGATGGATCCAGCTTTGGCGCCGATTTTCAAAACCCGGTTGAGTTCACGTTTTATGCTGCCTGTATGTTCTTTGCGGCCGGCGGTTATTTGGCAGTGCGAACGGTAACACTTTTTACCTCTCGCGGGGAGGGGACGCCTGCACCGTGGGATCCGCCGCAGAAACTTGTCATCCTGGGCCCCTACCGTTATGTTCGCAACCCGATGATTGCGGGTGTCATCGTTGTGCTGCTGGGCGAAAGCATCCTGTTCAACTCGTGGCTGATTTTCCTGTGGACCCTGGTTTTTATAATCGGGAACCTGCTATATTTACCCCTCGTGGAAGAAAAGGGCCTGATCGCGCGGTTCGGCGACCCCTACCGCGAGTACCGGGACCAGGTTCCCCGCTGGGTGCCCCGCTTTGAGAAATGGGAACGCTGATGGGTGTACATCGGAAGGTAAGGATATCGGCAGCATGATTTATGAAAAACGAATTCCCCTGTTAAGAGACCATCATACGCATCCCTCGCTTTACGCCTCTTTGAGTACTAGTTTAGACCTGCGGACTGTCCGGGATAAAGGCCGGGCCCTGGCGTTAATCCAGGCGCAGGAAGATCCGGTCGTTGTCGTGTTCGGCTGGAACAACAGTCTCTATACTTTTACGGAAGAAGAACTGGAGCGTCTCAAGCCGGTCCTGATCTGCAATGTGTCCTTACACAGTTTCCTGATGAACGCCCCGGCCAAAGCGCGGTTTGCGGGGGCTTATCCTGAGATCGTGGCCCACATTGAAGATCCCGACTGGGTCGAAAAGAATCTGCCGGAGATCTTTAAGTTCATCGTGAACATCCAGCCCGGCAGTGCGGCCCGGGTGACCGCCTTCAACGCGTACCTGAATCGTCAGGGCATCTGGTATGCCGAAGAGATGCTATTGCCCAATGCCGCGACCATCGAGTATCATTACCAATTGGGGCACCTCGATCGAACCCGGTTCTGGGCCGACCTGAAGCTGTATCAAGCCCTTGATGCTGGAACCCAAAAGCAGGTATTCGGCATCAAATTGTTTACCGACGGCGCCCTGGGCCCCAGGACCGCCGCTGTCCAGGTACCCTATCCGGAGGGTGGTCAGGGCATTTTAATTTACACCCTAGCGGAACTTAGCGCCCATATCGCAACGGTTACGAACCTGGGAAAACCGGTTGCGATCCATGCCATCGGTGATGCGGCCGCTGATCAGGTGGTCACGGCGCTTGAGAATGTGCAGCGTTCAGAAGGCGCACTTCCGCCGCTGGTGCGCATGGAGCATTGCCAGTTCATATCGGCGGCCACCGCCCGCAAAGCCCGATCGCTCGGTGTGGTGTTATCCATGCAGCCCAACTTCAATTATGACTCCGTCCAGTATCGGGATCGCCTCTCACCGGCCTATTGTGCCCGCAACAATCCCTTTCGCATACTGATCGATGAGGTCGGCTTTGTGCCGGGGAAAGATCTCATTTTCGGTTCGGATGGGATGCCCCACGGGATAAAATATGCCCTGGAGATGTCATTGTTTCCCCCGGAACCGAACCAGAAGCTGAGCCTAGATGAATTTGTGGCTGGCTATTGCGTGGAAACTTTGGAAAACGGTTTCATCGATATTCAGATCGATGAAACCAAACGTATGGTGTTAAGCCGCGTGGTCCTTACATAATGGCAACGATCATCGATGGACAATTCGAAACAGCGGTACCCTTAGCCGGCGAGCTATTCAGGGAGTATGCCGAGTCTTTGCCGTTTGACCTCGATTTCCAAGATTTCGAAGAGGAGTTGGCGCATATCGAAACCCATTATGCCCCGCCCCGGGGGCGACTTTATATTGCCCTGGTGGATGGGCTGCCGGCCGGATGCGTGGCGCTGCGCTATTTCGAAGACGGCGTGTGCGAGATGAAACGCCTGTATGTCCGGCCCTTTTTCCGGGGTCGCGCCATCGGCCGGCAGCTTGCTGAAACAATCATTGAGGCGGCCCGCCAAATCGGATACGATTACATGCGGCTGGATACGGTGCCGGCAATGCAGGTTGCCAATGCGCTGTATGCCGACCTGGGATTCAAACCGATCAACGCCTATCGATACAACCCGGTAGAAGGTGCCATTTACCTTGAACTGAGCCTGATGCAAACGGATGCGACCATTAGAACAGCCGATGAATCCGATGCCGACCTGTTGGCCGCGCTCATCAAAAAGTCACATGCCGATGTGGCCCGTAGATTCAACCTGACACCGGAAAACTGTCCGAAGCATCCATCCAACTGTACGCCCGAATGGATAGAGAGCGATCTGGCCCGGGGCGTTTGCTGCTTTGTGGCGGAGTATGAAGGGGCCCCCGTCGGGTGCGTGGCAATGGAACACGCCAATCCGCAGATGGTGTACCTTGAGCGATTATCGGTGTTGCCCGGGCAAAGGCGCCGGGGTGTTGGCGGTCGCCTCGTTAGGCGTGTATGTCGCGAAACCGCCAATCTGGGCGTTCCCCAAATCGGCATCGGAATTATCGCTGATTTTTATGAGTTGAAGACGTGGTATCAAAAGCTGGGCTTCCGGGAAGGAGAGACCAAAACCTTTGACCATTTACCTTTCCGGGTGTTGCTGATGACTTACGCTGTGCCTTAATCCATACTCATGTCCAAGTTACTGCGAATCATCGGAATCTGTATTTGCCTGGGATGCTTTAATCCGGCAACCTTGTATGCGGAGGAGAAAGCTTTGAGGGACGAATGCGTGATAGTCTTGCACGGCATGGGCCGGACCAAATATGCCATGCGTAAGGTGGAGAAGGAACTCCGTGGGGAAGGGTATACCGTCTGGAATCAAAGCTATCCTTCCACCAAAAAATCCATCGAAGACCTGGCAAGCGAACACATTGCCAAGGGCCTGAAGGTCTGTCGCCGGGCAGGAGCCCGCAAGATTCATTTCGTGACCCATTCTCTCGGTGGGATTCTGGTTCGTTACTACCTGCAAGATAACACCATAAAAAATCTTGATAAAATTGTCATGCTCAGCCCGCCCAACAAGGGCAGCGAAATCGCCGACAACCTCCGGGATCTTAAAGTTTATCAATGGATGATGGGCCCGGCGGGCCAGCAGCTCGGGACAGATGCAAAGAGCCTGTCCAACAAGCTGGATAAGATCGATGCCACGGTAGGCATCATCACCGGAAAAAGTTCTTCCGATCCCTGGTTCTCGCCATTTATTCCCGGCGAAGATGATGGCAAGGTGTCGGTTCAAAGTGCCCAACTGGAGGAAATGACAGATTTCCTGGTGGTCGAGGCGGGGCACACCTTCATCATGAGTAATCGCTCTGTTTTGGAGCAGATCAGACATTTCTTAGAAGAAGGAACGTTTAAGCGGTGAAAAAAGCCGGAATTGCCACAGGATGTCTGCTGGTATTGTTTCTTGGGTACCAGTGGCTGTCGTCTTCCTCACATGAAATTAGAAATGCAAAACCCACCGGCAAGACCATTGTCTGCTTCGGAGACAGCTTGACCTTCGGCACCGGTGCCGGCAAGGGGATGGATTACCCGTCCCAACTGTCGGGTCTGATCGGGAGGCCGGTTATCAATCTGGGCGTGCCCGGCGACACTACAACCGGAGCGCTGGCGCGCATCGATACCGTGCTGGCCAAAGAGCCCCGCATGGTTCTGCTGACATTGGGGGGCAACGATCTAAAAAACCGGGTGCCGAAGGAGACCGCCTTCAAAAACCTGGAGCGCATCATCCAAATGATCCAGGACCATGGTGCGCTGGTGGTGGTTGGCGGTATCGACATCCCCTTTTACGGGCGGGGCTTTGGGTTCGCTTACGAAGAGCTGGCCGTCAAAACGGGCTCGGTTCTTATACCCAACGTCTATACGGACATCATGGGGCGATCTAATTTGATGAGCGATCCGATTCATCCCAACAGCGAAGGTTATACCATTCTGGCCGGGCATTTTTATAAAGCGATTAAACCTCATTTGAAGTGAAGGATGCCAAACGAATTTTATCATAAGCTTTCCGGCGGAATTGCCACCGGCATTGGCAGCACGCCTTTCAAAGATGCCGCTGCAGCCCTGGAGATGATTAAAAAACACCTGCCCCTGATTCCACACTGGCCGCAGCTGCCACAACGGGGCATCCAGGAAGGCCTCATATTTCAGGCCTTCCGCTGTCTGGTCGATACCGGGTTGTTGACGGTGTGCGGAGATGAGGCCAAATTTGACACGGCGGCGCACAACTGGCCGGAACGATTGACCGCATTTTATACCATCTGCCTGGCGGCGGAACAGGGTGCTGTGGAAGCCATGGAGCGCTTTGCCTTCGGTTCGGATGCCGCCGCAGGCTTTCACGCGTTTGTCGACGATCTGAAGGCCGACCCTGCTGCAGCCCGTTTCATCAAGGGCCAGGTAGTGGGACCGCTGACAATGGGGTTCCAGTTAAAAGATGGGGATGGCAACCTGGCCTTTTACGATGATGAGCTCAGGGACCTGGTGGTCCGTACCCTGGCGCTCCACGCCAGCTGGCAGTGCGGCCGGCTGGCCGAGGTCGGGTTGCCGGTCATTTTGTTTATTGATGACCCCACCGTGGCCGCCTACGGTACCCACGCCCACATCACCCTTACGAAAGAGATGATTCTGGAGAGTCTGGACCAGGTGATCGGCGTTATCCACCAACGCAGGGCCCTGGTCGGCATTCATTCTTGTGATGCCACCGACTGGTCACTTTTATTTGCAACGGGGACCGATATTGTCAGCTTTGACGCCCATAGCTTCAGTGAATCCATGATTTGCTACCCGGCAGAGCTCCAGGCGTTTTTAGAACGTGGCAGCAGGATTGCATGGGGTATTGTGCCCACCAGCGAGGCCGCTTTCGCTGAAACCGAGGGCACCCTGTTGTCACGCCTTTACAGGCTTTGGGATCGGTTGGTCGAGCTGGGTGTCGATCGTGAGCTGTTACTGCGACAAAGCCTGATTACCCCGGCCTGCGGCACCGGACTGCTTTCAGAAGAACTGGCTGAAAGGATTTACAACCTTACCGCCGAGGTTTCGGCGACAGTAATGGCGAAGGGGCTTTAGGTTCAAAGGTTCTAACCCAGAACCAGGACCTTATTTCTCAGAAGCTATCTTAAAAATCGGATTTTGGTTCAAGGTCAAGGTGGACGCGAGGTTAAGGCCGGAGGAATACAGGTAACTATTTTGAGGATCTGAGCCGAGCGCCCAACGCCGAGATTGGGCCAAAAATGCATTTATAAGATGGCTTTTAGTTGTTTTCCGGCTTTATCTCCGCAAAAGGTTCGGTTTGCGGGGAACAGCCGGAGCAGTCCTTGCAGTTGTTCTTACGGGCCCATTCCATCAGGTTGTGGCAGTCGTAGGCTTCCGGCGGTTTGCTTAGTATGGTTTCCAGGGCGGGGTGTTCGAATTTGATATCGGAATCACGGCCCAGGGATTCGCGGTAGACCGCCAGGCAATAATTGATGGCGCCTTGCTGCGTTGCCCGTTGGAATTCCAGAATATTGTTGATATCACTGGTGTCTATTTCGTGGTCTCCATGGACGACCACATACAGCTTTGTGACGATGTCCAGGATATCCGGATCAAACCTGATTTTGTCGGCGGCTTTGTCCGCGTCGGATTCAATGTCCGCATATTGCTGTAAAAAGTCATTGACCTTCCAGCCGATATAGGCCAGCCATTTGTGGGGCAGGTTCTGGGGTAGCAGCTCATTAGGCTCGGCCTGGGCAAATTCCTCTTTTAAAGATACGGTCATATTCGTGGTTCCCTCCGGATTCAAGTTTTAGATAATCTAATACAAGTTCATGATTTTGCAAGCCTCAGGTTCCCAATCGACCAGTTTTAATTTGGAATTATAAGTGCTATGACGGTTTTTAGACCAACTCGATATAAATAGCCGGGGAGTCTTGCACGGTCAGGGAGTTTATATGAATACCAAAGTACGCGAGATAATAGATAGTTTTGAAAGAATTAACGAATTTCCCCGTTGCAGCGGAGACGAGACCGCCATCGCAGCTTGGCTAAGTGATTGGGCGGCGCAAAACGGCTACAGCCACCGTAGCGACGAGGCCGGTAACCTGCTAATCGACGTACCGGCGTCACCCGGTTACGAGGCGGCCCCCTGTGTCATATTCCAAGCCCATATGGATATGGTGTGTGAGAAAACGCCCGATTCCAAACACGATTTTTCCAAAGATCCCATTCGAATGGTTACCCGGGGCGAGTGGTTGACCGCTGAAAAGACCTCGATTGGAGCTGACAATGGCGCGGCGATTGCCCTGGGGATGGTGCTGGTCACCGACCCTGTGGTGAAACACCCGCCGATGGAACTGCTTTTTACGGTGGATGAGGAGTCCGGTTTGATAGGGGCTAAAAAATTACCGGACAATTTCATTCGGGGCCGCGTTCTCCTCAATGTCGATTCCGAGGATGAAGGCGTCTTTACCGTGGGTTGTGCCGGTGGTATCGATACCCTGATGACACCCGAGTTTGAGCTGGCCGCTGTGCCGGAGGGTTATGTACTCGTCGATATCAGTACGGGCGGCATGCGCGGCGGTCATTCCGGTATCGATATCGGGAAACATCGCGCCAATGCCAACAAGGTCCTGGCGCGGCTGCTGGCGACAGCGGGCCGGTGCTGCGAAATCCGCCTTATGGCTCTAAGGGGGGGGACCAAGCACAATGCCATTCCGCGCGAAGCCGGAGCAACGATTGCGTTGCCAGGCGATGCCCTGACGGCGGTTGAAAAGCAGGTGAGCGAACTGGCGTCCGAAATTGCGGCCGAGTACAAAGCCACCGAAAAGAATCTCACCGTAAAATTTGAAAGGGTAACCATCCAGGCGGAGGAACAGGCCCTCACGGGAGACGATACCGGCAAGGTGATAGCGGCGTTGCTGGCCATGCCTAACGGCGTTTTGGAAACCGTCCCCGGAGAGATCGGGCGTGTGGAAACTTCATGTAATACAGCGGTTCTCGGCTTTGAGCAAAACCAGGTTTCTATCCTGGTCAGTCAACGCAGCTCGGTGATGTCTAGACTCCGAGCGCTCAATGCCCAGGTGGAGGCGGTGGCGGCTATGCTTGGGGCCGATGTAAAAACAACCAACCAGTATCCAGCCTGGCCGGTGGCGGAGAATGCGTCGCTGCTCAATCGCTGCCGCCGGGTTTATAAGGCCTGTTTTGACAAGGAGCCGGTTGTGGAAGTTATCCACGCCGGTCTGGAATGTGCCGTGATCGGGTCAAAATACCCGGGGATGGAGATGATCTCCTTTGGCCCGACCATGAAAAATCCACACTCTCCGGACGAAAAGTTGAATATCCCCTCCATGGGCAAACTATGGGATTTTGTGGTGGCGCTGATGGCGTCTTTCAAGCCTGAGGACGAATAAAGTAATTCATTAAGTTAATCGAGCAATCGGAGGGTTTTTGTCGTCATGCCGGTCCCGGACGTGACCCCGGACCGGCAGGCGACAATGGTATAGGGGCTGTTTCTAAATTAGGATTTTGGTTCAAGGTCAAGATGGCCGCGAGGTTTCAATCGGAGGAATACGCACGTATTTCGAGGATTGATACCGAACGTCCAACGCCGAGATTGGGCCAAAAGACAATTTAGAAACAGTCCCTAGTCCGCCATGCTGTTGACAACCGCCGTGATCACTTCTGGTGAGAAACCGCGATTATAGAGATAGCGGTAGATTTTCGATTTCCGTTTGTAAGGGTCTTTTTCACGGTTAAATGCGGGCAGCTTTTTTTTCAGCATGATGATTGCATTTTCTCTCTCCTCAGACTCGGGATAGCCCCGGTGCAGGACATCTTCGATAATTTCCACGTCCAGCCCTTTTTTACGCATGGCCGTTAGGACATAGCGGCGTCCGTAACCTTTTCTCTTCAATTCCTCCAGATATTGCTGGGCGGTACCTGCATCATTGATATAGTTCAATCGTTCACATTCAGCCACCACCCGGGACACGATATCTGGTTTGATCTGCCGGCTTTTCAGCTTGCGGGCCAGCTCGCTGGACGTGTGTCCGCGACTGGTCAGGATTCTGACCGCTGTATCCATGGCCGCTCTTGTTTTGATTTCGGAAAGGGTATCTTCTTCCATAAAGTCTTTTCCTGTAGTGTCGTCCGCTGAATAGAAGGTCAAAATACCAGAATGCGCGCTTGAATGCAAAAAGATGCCCGGGCGGTTTTCTTTTTGTTGAATCAATGTTAAGGGTGACGCTTTGCCGCCCCCGGAGAAAAGCGGGTGGCGGCCCAATCAAGCGTTAAGGAGATTTGTGCGTGTTTGGCAATAGAATTAATTGGTTGCCGGTTGTAAGCCTTCTGACGGCTACCGTGTTGTGGGCCAGTTCCTTCATTGCTTTGAAACTGGCCTTTCGAAGCTATGATCCCATGTTTGTAATTTTTGGCCGCATGGTCGTCGCCAGTGCCTGCTTTCTGTTTTTCCTGCCCGGTTTTTTAAAAAACATAGACTACCGCCCCGGCGATATTCGCCGGATTGCGTTCATGGCCCTCTGCGAACCCTGCCTCTATTTTATTTTTGAGGCTAAGGCGGTTGTGAATACGACGGCCTCGCAAATGGGAATGATCTGTGCGACCCTCCCGCTGATCGTGGCGGTGGTGGCCTGGATTGTTCTGAAGGAAACCATTTCCCGGCGGATGATTGCAGGCTTTTTCATGGCCATCGTCGGGGCATGCTGGTTGAGCATCAGCGCGGAATCATCCCCGGACGCTCCCAATCCGGCCCTGGGCAACTTTTACGAGTTCTTGGCCATGGTCTGCGCGGCCGGCTACATTACCACCTGCAAATACCTGACATCCAGGTATTCGCCCTTTTTCCTGACGGCCATACAGGCATTTGTCGGGGCGGTTTTCTTTCTGCCGCTGGCCCTCTTCCCGGAATCCACGCTGCCGGCTACATTTGAAACGACCGCAACCGGGGCGGTAGTCTACCTGGGCGCCGTGGTAACCCTGGGGGCCTATGGTTGCTATAACTACGGTGTAAGCAAACTGCCCGCCAGCCAGGCGACGGCTTTCATCAACCTGATACCGGTCTTTACCATTATCCTGGGCTGGCTGATCCTGGGTGAGCGGTTCAACTTTATGCAGTACCTGGCGGCTGCCATGGTATTTGCAGGTGTAATTGTCAGCCAGGATAACACGGGTCGGGAAGCTGCTGTTTCAGAAACATAGAAGATTCAATACGCTTTCGATTAAATTTACAATAAGAGGATGCCTTTGAAAAATACTCAATTGTGTTTCAATCCAAGGCGGGCGAATATTGATATCGGAGGAATACTAAACGTATTTTGAGGATATCAATTTGAGCTCAACGCCGGAGTGGGGCAAAAGGGAGTGTTTTTCAAAGGCATCAAGGAGGAGGGATGGATTGTAACAAAAAGAAGAACCTGCAAAATTGCAACTGCACCTATGAACCCTGCCCCCGCAAAGGTAACTGCTGCGAATGCCTGCGCTATCATTTGGACATGCGGCAGCTGCCCGGCTGTTGCTTCCCGACGGCTGCCGAGGCCACCTGGGATCGGTCCTTTGATCATTTTGCGCGGCTGGTGCAAAACGGCGAGGTTTAAAACCGCTGTTTGACAGAGTATAAAACCGATCCTGATTGCTTCGTTGCGTGTTTGGTCCGAGCCTAAGGCATCGACATGTGAACTGTATGTTCAATGCCGTGAAACTTTATAGAGAGCGAATTCTCTGCAGCTCGCTGCAGTGAGCACCAAAGTCAACCGTCCTGGATAAGGAATGGATATGCTAGATAAATCAGGAATGCAAAAATTGAGGAACTTTGACGGCAGTCGGGACTGTTTTGCCTGTGGCCCCGAAAACGAGCATGGCCTCCACATGGATTTTTACACCGATGGCGACAGCATCCATTCCTGGCTGACGGTTGACCGCCAGCATTGCGGATGGCGCAAGCTTTTGCATGGCGGCATTGTGTCAACGATACTCGATGAGGCGATGAGCTGGTCGGCCCATCATTTACTCCGGAAGTTGATTCTCACCAAATCGATTCAAATTGAATTTCATCGGCCGGCATTTGTGGAGAAGCCACTACATGTGGTTGGCCGGGTAGCCGTGATTAACAGCGAGCGGGAAGCTGTAATGGAAGCGGTTTTAGAAAATGACGCGGGGGAAAAGTGCGCAATCGGCAGGGGCGTGTTTGCCACCATGACCCCAAAAATCGCCCGCCGGATGAAGGTGATCGAAGAAGGGGTCATCCAGGTCTTCGAAAAACACTTCAATTTATAGTTGGTCAAAGCAAACATTAGAAGCTATCTCAATATTGGATTATGGTTCAAGGTCAAGGCGGCCGTAAAATTTGAACCGGAGGAATACTATAGTATTTCCAGGATTTGAATTTTGCGCCCAACGCAGGGATTGAGCCGAAGGCCAATATTGAGATAGCTTCTAACGGGTGGCTATTGAAAGCCCCGCCCCCACCATAATCGTCCCGGCCCCCCGGTTGAGGTTGCGCAGCGCCCGGGGTTTTGTAAAAAGCACCCGGGCCCGGGCCGCAGAAAAAGCGTAGAATCCGAGGGTCAGGAGCAATACACCTGCCACCAGCCCGGCGACAATACAAACATCCCCCACCGTCAGTTGGCCCAGATCCATGAAGGTTGGTAAAAAGCCGGCGTAAAATAGAATGACCTTGGGATTGCCCAAAGTAATAAACAGACCACCCAGAATCCGCTGCTTACCGGATTGCTGTTTGTCTACGTTTTGATCGCCGGGCGGGATCGGTTTGGTCAACCACAGCTTGATGCCCAACCAGATCAGGTAGCCGCCGCCGGCAAGCTTTACCACCACAAAAAGCTCCCCCAGGGTGCGGGCCAGGGTGGCGAGACCGTAAACGGCCAACAGTAGAAATACCAGGTCTCCGGCAACGATGCCCCCAATGACGTCCAGGGCCGAGCGAAAACCGCCGGCCAGGGCCTGGGCCACGGTCGCGAAGACGCCGGGACCTGGGCTGGCCGCTAGGATGAACATGGCGAAGGCAAAAGCGAAGGTGGATTCGACGGTCATTGGTTCTCCCTGGCTAATCGGACAGCGACTTGTGCTAAATGGCGGTTGTCTGTACCGCAACAGCCCCCGAGAATGCGGGTCCCGAAATGTCTGTGTATCTGCATTATAAGGTCGGCGAACGGCTCTGGTTCAGTGGTGTCCAGGTAGGGCAGGTTTTCCAGTTCCTCCGGACTTTTAGTCGAAGTGTTGGCCTGAAAGCCGAGAACCCGCTCAGTCAGTTTGCTGTCTGCAGCGGTTTCCGCGGTCATGGCTTTCATAAACACCGTAGGGTGGACGCAGTTGACCATATAAAATGCCGGTGCCCGGTCTGTTGCGGAATCGATCCGGGCCACGGCCGCATGCAGGGGGGTGCCGTCCAGTACGGTTCCGTCCGGCCGGATAACGAAACTAAGGACGCTTGATATTCCGGTCCGGGAAATAGCCCGGGCGATCCCGAGGGCTTCAGAAACGGCCGGAAGTGTGGCGGCTTTGATCAAGTCTACCCCACTGGCTGCCAGGGCTTCCACCTGCGGTAGATGAAACTGCTCGGCGGCTTCTGCCGTGAGCCCCTCCTGGGGATTGTAAGCATCATTGCGGCAGCCCAGCAAGCCGGCCACGAAAAGGCGCTCTCGATAAGGCCCAAAGCTGGCACGGATCTCTTTTAGGAACTCGACACAATCTCGATTGAGCCGGGTAACCGGGCCGTAGCCCGCCCGGGCAATTCTCTCTGGATTGGTGCGCCAGGTTGGCGCCAGGGTCAACATCGGCAGGTTATGACGTTGGCCTATGGACAGGTACTGCTCGTAAATTTCCGTGAGGGCCTTGCGACCACTATCACTATAGATAAGACCGGCATGGGCTATGTCGGGGTCAAGCTCAACCGCCGGGTGGCGGCGGATGCGTTCCACCAGGGCGCCTTCGGTCAGGACAGGCAGGCCGGATTGAATTGTCTCTATGAATTTCATCCATACCCTCGGGCCATTGGTTTCAAAGCTGTATTGATAGGCCTCCCGCGCTTAAAAGTCAACTCCGGGCAGCATCCGTGGTTCGATACACTGCGTTGTCCTTCTTTTAAACTCCCTTCAGACAATCGTGGCCGCATGACCACTTTTGAAAAAACAGTTTGATAATACAACAGTTGTATAATACAATAGTTGGTGTGTGAAACTGGTCGACTGGCGAATGGTAGCTTTCATTATTTGGGCCCTCGATCGATTTGTCAGGGGAGGAATCATGCAACAGGCGGATGTTCGCGATTTTCGGCGGGATTTGAGAAAGTTTGAAAGGCTGGTCGGTTCCCAGCAGAAGGGCAACACCTGCTGCAGCGGGGTGACCCTGGCCCAGTGCCATACGATTTTGGAAATGGAGCATCTCGGCAAGACCACATCGGGCGAATTGGCCCATAGCTTGGGTTTGGACAAGAGTACCCTCAGTCGTACAGTTGATGGACTGGTAAACATCGGCCTGGTTTCGAGGGTACCGCACCCAGCGGACCGGCGCTATACATGGTTGCTGCTTACGGACCAGGGGCGGTCCACCTGTGATGAAATCAATCGGCTGAATGATCTTTACTACAGTCAGGTTTTTGAGGCGATTCCGAAAGGGGAGCGGCCCGGGGTGTTGCTGGCTTTCGGCCTCCTGGTGGATGCCATGATTGGGGCCCACCTGGGGGAGGGGGAAGGTGCATTGTAAAAATAAGGAGCACAGCATGAGTTCAAAAGCATATTTTGATGAAGTTGCCGGAGATTGGAGCGAGATGCGCAAGGCTTTTTTCTCGGAGTCCATTAGAGAGAAAGCCTTTGCCGTTGCCGGTTTGGAAGCCGGAAAAACAGCTGCCGATATCGGGGCCGGGACCGGTTTCATCTCCGGGGGTTTGGTTGCCGCCGGCATGAATGTAATCGCTGTGGACCAAAGTGACGCCATGTTGGCGGAACTGAAAAAGCAGTTGGGACCAGCCAGCGCGGTGGACTGCCGTCAAGGAACGGCCGAAGCGCTGCCCATTGGAGATGCGCAAGTGGATTATGTGTTTGCCAATATGTACGTCCACCATGTGGAGAAGCCGCCCCTGGCCTTAAAGGAGATGACCCGTATTCTCCGGCCGGGCGGACGTCTGGTGACTACGGATCTCGATCAACACGAATTCGAATTTCTACGCCGGGAACAGCACGACCGGTGGATGGGTTTCAAGCGTGAAGATTTCAAAGCCTGGTTAGAGGCTGCGGGGCTTGTGAATGTCAATGTGGAGAGCGCCGGCGGCAACTGCTGCGCCGCCTCCTGTGAAACAGCGTCACCGGCGGCGGTCTCCATATTCATAGCTTCAGGAGAGAAACCATGCTGACCCCCGCGCAGAGAAGCCGGGCACATTTTGAATCGGGGCTCTACTGCGCCGAAAGTGTGTTGCAGGCGATCGCCGAAGAGTGCGACCTTTCATCTGATTACATTCCACGAATTGCATCCGGCTTTTGTGGTGGCATGGCCTTGACCGGGGGGCTTTGCGGAGCCTTGTCCGGCTGGATCATGGCCCTGGGAATGCTCTATGGACGCAACAGCGGAACTGATTCCAGGGACATGGTTTACACCCAGACCCGGCGCTTGATTGAAGCTAGCGAGCATCGGTTTGGGTCTACCAACTGTACCATCTTGCTGGATTGCGACATCAGCACCCCGGACGGATTGGCAATCTTTGAAAGAACAGGTCTGGAGCAGTCCCTGTGTTTGAAATTGACCGAAGAGACAGCCTGCCTGGTGGATAGGATCATCCGTTGTAAACATGCCGCTTAAGTCCCAATACATCAGTTAAGAGGGCGGCGGATCGCTCCGGCTCACATTTTCCTGGCCGCCTTGTCGATATTGATGATCTTGCCGTGCGAGTACGCCGTGGTTTCGTAAGAGGTTATAGCCGCCCCCATGCGCGATCTGCTTTCAATCACCCACCATATCGGCAATCCGTAAAAAGCTTTTCCAGTCTATCCTGTTTATGCTTGACAGGGGAATCCGCTGGTCATATACATATACCCCCTATATGTATATAAGGAGATAGCGATGGCTTTATGTGGAGACGACCATGGAAAAGTGATTGCCCGCATCAACCGGATTGAGGGCCAGGTGCGCGGTCTGAAGAAGATGGTGGCCGAGGACCGCGATTGCCTGCAGGTATTAAAACAGATTGCCGCCGCCAGCGGGGCCATGCGGTCCCTGGGCGGGGTCATCCTGGAAGACCACTTGAAAGGCTGTGTGGCTACGGCCATCCAGGAGCAGGACCATGCTGCGGAACTGATTACCGAGGTGATCGACATTTTTAACAAGTTCAGCAAATAGGATTTTAGTTCATGATTGGACGATATGCGAAATTGGGAGTTTACCAGGAACTCCTGCGCTTGAGGGATTTTTACATCTCTTTTGCCGCGGCCGCTTTGGCTCTGCTCAGCTTTATCATTGATTACGGCAATGCGGCCCCAAGTTATCTGGGCAATTTCCTGGCCCTGGTATGTGTGACTTTCAACGGGGTGCCTATTATCTGGGGTGCCGCTAAGGGGCTTATCAATAAAGAGGTCAACGTAGATGAACTTGTGAGCCTGGCGATTATCGCCAGCCTGATCCAAGGCGAATTTCTGGCGGCGGCGGTGGTGAGCTTCGTCATGACACTCGGTGGGCTGATCGAGCAGGTCACGAGCGAATCGGCGCGCAGGGCCATCCGGTCCTTGATCAGCATTGCTCCGCAAACTGCAACCGTGGTGGTCGGTGAAGTTGAAAAGGAGGTTCCCATCGAAGCGGTGTCCGTCGGCGACATCATCCTGATCAAACCCGGCGATCGAATTCCAGTGGATGCCAAGATCGTCACCGGGGTCTCGGCTGTCGATGAATCGGCCATGACCGGGGAGCCGTTGCCGGTTGAAAAACGGGTTGGCGACATGATCCTGGCCGGGACCTTGAATCACAATGGGGTTATAAAGGCGCGCACGGCAAAAGTAGGCCAGGACACCACTCTGGGCAAAGTGATCAAGCTGGTCAGTGAAGCCGAAAAGCATCGCCCGGAGGCGACCCGCCTCATCGACCGCTACGCTACCTGGTTCACGCCGACTATTCTATCCTGTGCCGCGGCTACCTATCTGTTTACCGGGGACATCAATCGGGCCGTGGCCGTTTTAATCGTGGGCTGCCCGTGTGCCTTGATCCTGGCCGCGCCCACAGCCACTGTGGCGGCATTGGGACGTGCGGCCAAATCCGGTATCCTGGTCAAGGGTGGGCAGTACCTGGAACGGATTGCGGCGGTCAAGGCGGTATTGTTCGATAAAACCGGGACCCTGACCATAGGGGAACCGGGGGTGGCGGATATTGCCTGCGCCCGGGATCTCAGCAGGGAAGAGGTGTTGGCCAGCGCAGCCAGTGCCGAACAGCATTGTACCCATCCTTTGGCGCGGGCGATCCTGAAAGCGGCCCACTATGCGCGGATACCCATCCGGGGAGCCGAAAACGCGTTTCACGAGATTGGTCTCGGCGTGCGGGCCATGGTGGATGGTACCCTTGTGGAGGTTGGCAGTTTTTCAACGGCTGAGAGTACCGCGGCCTTTCCCGGTCATCTCCGCAAGGCCCTGGACGACTCCGTGTCCCGGGGTGTTACCCCACTGGTTGTTTACCGGGATAAAGCCCCGGTGGGTCTGATCAATGTTACCGACCAGGTTCGGCCATCGGCTTCCCGGACCGTTCAGGGCTTCGCCGAACTCGGTATCTACGAGATGGCCATCTTGTCCGGCGACCATGAAAAGGCTGTGCGACGGGTTGCCGAGGCGGTGGGTATCCCGGGGGTTCATGCCAAATTGCGGCCCCAGGACAAAGTGGACATCATTACCGGCTACCAGGACCGGGCCCTGCCGGTCCTGTTTGTAGGCGACGGAATTAATGATGCCCCGGCCCTGGCATCCTCCCAGGTGGGTGTGGCCATGGGCGCCGCCGGAACCGATGTGGCTTTGGAGACAGCCGACATTGCCCTGACCCACGACGACATTTCCAAATTGCCCTGGCTCATCCGGCTATCCCGCCGGATGCTTGCTATTATCAAGATTAATATCGTGTTCGGCCTGGCGTTCAATGCGCTCGCTGTTGTGGCCAGCGGAATGGGGTGGTTGACACCGATCATGGCGGCCATCGTCCACAACGTGGGCAGCGTACTGGTGGTTCTGGCTTCGGCGAGTCTGGCCATCTTTCCCGACCAATCTTAGGGTAGACAATCAAGAGGCAGCCATCGGCATCAAGGGTTGCCACCATCTTATAGCATTGACAGGCTGCCCGAAGACGGTCGTTGCACCTACGACCGGGGTGACGGCCTGGATACCGGCCTTATCGGCGGCGGCCGTCAGGCGCTCCATCGGCTCGTACCAGGCATGCAGGGACAGGTTGAACGTGGCCCAGTGAATCGGGTGCAGCAACCTGCCGCCCAGGTCCAGGTGTGCCCGCACGGTTTCTTCGGGAAACATATGCACCGGGTGCCAGGCTTCATTGTAAGCCCCGCATTCCAAAAAGGTCATATCAAATGGCCCGTATTTCCGGCCGATCTGCTTGAAGCCGTCAAAATACCCTGAATCACCGCTGAAAAAGATATTATGGTGCGGCCCGGTCACGACCCACGAAGCCCAGAGGGTTTTGTTGCGGTCGGTCAACCCCCGGCCGGAAAAATGCTGGGCCGGAGTGGCTGCGATTCTTAATTTACCGTCGAGATACATGTCCTCCCACCAGTCCAGTTCCACTATTTTCTCACGAGGAACCCCCCAGTCTACCATCCGTTCGCCCACCCGGAGCGGAACGACGAATTGTCTGGTTTTCGCCTGCAGTCTTTGGAGGGAATACTTGTTGAGGTGGTCGTAGTGGTCGTGGGAAATGATGATCGCATCCAGATCAGGCAGCTGCTTCCAATCAACCGGCACGTCCCCGTTAAACCGCGTCGGCCCCAGGATCGAAACCCGTTTTTGGAAGACGGGGTCCATCAGGATCTTGAAACCGTCGATGTTTACCATCAGGGACGAATGCCCCAGCCAGGTAATGTTCAGTTGATTCTCCCCGGGGTTCTTGAATTGAGCAAGATCGACGCGAACGCGCGGCAAGCTATGATCGGGTGTGCGGTTGTTGCGCGTGAAAAGAAATTCCCAGGTGGTGGTGGCAAATTCGGAAAATGAGGGTGTATAGGCCTTCCCGTTCCCACGGATTCTGACATCGCGGTACTGACCAGAGTCCTGGATCTTCGGAGACTGAACAGGTTCCGGTGCATTCAAGGCCGGTGCATTTGTGGTGAGCGTTAACATCAGAATGACTCCTGTAGTTAGTAATAGAATGGGTTTTAATTGCATGATTTGTCTCTATAAGTGAATGTTCATTTATTTAAACAAGAAATTTTTTTTAATGGATCTATAATTTTATAGCATCCCAAGCCAGTCCAAAGGCCGTTTCAATATTGGCTTGACTGGTTTCAAAGTCCTGGCAATGCTTGGGATTGGCCAGCATCATGACCGGATAGAAGATAAACGCTTTCAGGATATCGAAATTCACATCTTTGATGATCTTTTGGTCAATCCCTTTTTGGAGGACCAGGATCAAGGGTTCGAAATATTTCTCAACTTCACGTTTATCGACCAATTGGCTGTAGGGTGAATTCGCAAATTGCTCAGCATATTCAAAATAGCTAGAATTTTTAGATATATAATCGAACATATGAACCCAGACCTGTTTGAATATGTCCCTGAGCGGTCCATCCGGGTCAAATCCGGCGAGCAGTACCCGGCTCATGTCCTGCTTGATATCGATGTAGGTCGAAACCAGCAGGTCATCTTTGTTTTTGTAATAGACATAGAGGGTGGCCGGGGAAACGCCGGCTTCCTTGGCAATCTTGGAAACAGAACTGGTGGCAAAACCGATTTCGTTGACTACTTTTATCGTAGCTTTAAACAGGGCTGTTTGTTTCTCATCGTCTCTCGTACGCATGGTTTTAAAATAAACGATCATTCATTTATGTCAAGTCAATTTTTAAATTTTTACGTAGCAGTTCGTGGTTAACCACATTCCGATCAAGCTATAATGCTGTAATTAAATGGCTAATTACCCCTTATGTTCCTGATTATCCTCAAATGAACGTTTTGTGCTTGACCAAAAAGTCCAAACAGGTCATATAGGAATTATCCAACCTATAATCGACCAGCAGTAGGGGAGGCCAAAATGGAAATGACCCAGCCGGAAATCATCCAGGTTCTCAGGCGCAGGACTGGGCTCAACCAGGGGACCTTTGGGTCCCGCTCATTCGACACCAGTTTCGAGTCAGGTCGCACCAAAGTTAAAAAGATTGAACTGGGTAAACAAATCCCTACCTATGAAGACTTGAAAAAAATGGCGACTGTACTCGGTGTTTCCATTGGTACCCTGATGCCGGAGACGGAAGCCGAAGCCATTCAAAGCGTGTCGGCCGTGGAAGGGGTGGTGCTTACAAATGAGGTCCTCGACCTCTATCCCGGCCTTGAGACCTACGCCGAGATGTTGAATAATGCCGCCAAATTGGGTGATGAAGAACTGATTGACTACATTTCAGAAAAGATTGCAGCCCTGCTGTCAACCGAGGGGGCGGCTGTCGCGGTTAACCAGTAACGAAGATGCACCGGGAGAAGTCAAATGAACGAGAATTACGATCTCTACCGGCAGATGTTCTTGGATGCCCAGAAGGTAAAAGATAAAAGACTGGCCCGCATGGTTCAAAAACGGCTCAGCATCCATCTAAGACCCAATCGGGGGAGCTGCAATAAAATCATACCCTTTCCGGCGGCACCGGTGTTCTGTACCGAAACCGAACCAGCCATTTTCGGAGAGGAGCAGCAGATCTGTACTGGGCTGAGCCAGTTATTCGTCCTCCTCGGCTTTACCGGAGCCTGGTTTTTCTATCCTTTAATGTACTGGTTATTCATACCTTAGATATTGATTGTAGCGTTCAATATCTTATATACTCAGTGCTTATTTACTGACAAAGCCGTATCCCTACGGATGCGGCTTTTCTATTTGTCGGGGTAAGAAAAGAAGGCTAAATTAATTCTGTGAAAAACCGGACGTGTTTTGGGTAGATTGATTTGGTTCTAATTGAGTACGGAAATACGTCTGTCGTTTCTTGAAATAAAGATAGGCACACAAACCTAGACCGATGGTGGCAATTCCACACAGGGCCGGAATCGGGCGGCTTTTTACGGAAAACCAGATGATCCACAGGTTCCCGGCGATGAAAATCAGCGGGGTTATGGGATAGCCGAAGGTACGGTAGCCGGTTGGATTGGCACCATTTTTAAACCGGAGGCGTACCAGGCCGACAACTGTCAGCATGGCGAAGAGCGATAGGGTGAAGCCGATGTAGATCAGAAGCTTTTCGTAGGAAGCGGTGACGATAAGAAGGACTGCAATGCCGGCTTGTAAAAAAATGGAGTGGGCCGGGGTGTGACGGGCCTTGCTGATTTTGGCAAAGAGTTCAAAAAATATCCGGTCCTTAGACATGGCATAGTAGACCCGGGGACCGGTCATAATCATGGCGCTGAGCACCGAGAGCAGGCCCAGGGCGATGGCGCCGCTAACGATTTTACTGATGTTTTCACCGAACAGTGAAATCGCGGCCCGGGCGCCGATGTCGACGGCCCCGCTCATCTGCGTCGGGGTGAGCGCGTAGATGTAGATCACATTGAGCAGCAGGTAGAGACCGGAAACAATAATGGTGCCAACCAGCAAGGACAGCGGGATATTACGTCCTGGATTTTTAATTTCACCCCCAATGTAGGCTGAAGCATTCCAGCCGGCGTAGGCAAAAGAAATAAATATCAGAGAGACGGCGAATTTTTCGGCGAATCCGGCGGCTGGTTTGATTTCCAGCAGAAAATTCGCGGCGGTTCCATTTTCTGATAGAAAACCGGCTGCAATGAAGGCCACCACGAGGCCGATTTTGAAAAGTGTCAACAGGTTCTGAACACGGCTGCCGACCTTCAGGCTGTGGTAGTGCACCACCGAAAAAAGGATGACCACACTGATGGCCACCAGGCTTTGCAGAGATATGGAAACCACCGGGATACCCATAATCGGAACGACCAGCGGTGGCTTGGGGGCAATAGACAGCATCTGAAAGGAATAGATAGCAAAAGCAATGGCCGCAGCGGCAATAGGTGCCGAGAAACCGACCACCAGGGAAATCCACCCGGATAAGAACCCCATCCATTTTCCGAATATTTCCTTCAAATAAGTATACTCACCACCGGCCTGGGGGTAACGGCTGCCCAATTCCCCATAGCACAGGGCCCCGCACAGGGCGAAGACGCCCCCGGCCGCCCAGCAGATGAGCATGGCCGTCGGGCTGCCCAGTTCCTTGATGACGAAACCCGAAGTGGTAAATATGCCGGTTCCCACCATGTTGGCGATGACCAGAATCGTGGCGGTGAAAAAGCCGATTTCCCGTTTGAGCTCGGAACCATTCAAGTTGTTTTTCACGAAGCCCCCGCTTGGGCCGCAAGTGGTCGCTGGTTTAATTGGTTTGGCTTGGAGAGGCGTTTCCATGGACACTGGCCCTAATGGGTTAATTAGTACTCAAAAGGTTATAAGTCAAGTCTTTTTGGGGCCGCCGGTTCCCCTTTACCGGTCACTGGTCGGATGGCAATTGGATGGTAGCCGAGTATCCCAATACGTGGGCGGTGTTTGCCAACTCTTTTTCGCTGGCTTGTTCAGGACGGGGGAGGTCCAGGGCTGGATCCGGAGCCGGCAGGGCAAGCTTGGAAAGAAGTTCTGATTTTATGAGGGCGAACATCCACTCGAGCAGGACATCGATCGAAACTTTGGGGAAGTTACCGGACAGGTGGCGACCGCCCTGGGCAAGGGTATCGATTTTTTGCCTGAGGCGAATCAGTTCATTCAACTGGCCGAACAGATTCTCATTCCCGGCTCGTTTTTTATAGACGGTCTGGAGTCGCTGCAGTTCTGCGAGGGTACTTTTTTTCAGGCGCTGGCGAACATTGCCTTTCTTGAAAGCATTCTGATTTGCGAGCAGGTTTTTAAACTGCTCGTTGGCCTGGCGCCATTCGCCTTTGATGTACGACAGCAATCGTAGCTGCACCTTTTCAGGAATGTGCGCACTTACCGATTTCAGCCGGTTGCGGTGCAGCTTAAATTTTTCCCGGGTTTCGATAGCGGCGTTGTCCTTGAATTGTCGCGAGAAGTGGAGGAATTTCTTTTTCAGGTTGCCTTTGCGGGCAGCGGTCTGCATCACGGATTTCATCATCATGGGAATCTGGTAAGCAGCCCCTTTGAAAAGGGGATCTCCGGTAATGGCGCCAAAGATAATGGCGATCATAGCATGCCAGTCCTGCAGGTGGTAAACTTGGCCCAGGTCATTGTATAGCCCTTTTAATAACTTGTTGGGGAAAAAATGACTGGGGGTACAGTAAAGCGGTGTGCCCCCCAATTGGGGCTGCTGAATTTCTCCGCTTTCAGCAGGCCTTAGATCCACGGCTGTTTCCAGATCGATTAGGCCGATGGTAAAATTTTTAGCGGCGGTCAGAAAATGGGGATAGTCATCCGGATTGCCGGCCACAAGCAGGTTGTCCGGTTTCAGGTCGCGTAAACTGATCTGCTTTTCGTCCAGCCAGGCCAGAAGGTTGAGCAGATTGGTAACCATGTTGCCCAGGAGGGGGCGGCTGCGCTGGAAAAGTCTTTTTTCCGTATAATGACGCATCATTTGCTGGTACTGCTGTTTGAGCATCGCGTCGGCAGTATCCGCCCGGGCAAGCCTATCTTTAAAAAGCGCTTTGAACTGCGGGGATCCTTTCAGGTTGGCCATGCTGGATTCCCGGCCGGCCATGAATCCAAGGTACAATTCCTTTATGTTCCATTCCGAGAGGGAAACTTGCTCGGCTGTCTGCGCGACGGCGCCTTCCAGTTGATCCCGAAAGGTCTCGTAGGTTTTATGCAGGGCCGGCCACAATTCACCGCCGCGGGGGCCGTATTTGCCTTCGAACAGCGCCAGGTCAGTCAGAATTTCGACGTCCGCCCGGACCTCCTCGGTCAATGCGGCGTCCACAGCATGAAACCCGCCCACTACATGACTAAGAAAATAATGGCGCGCAAGGTCCATGAAGAACACATAACTCCCGCCGATCGTCAAGTAGCGCTGATTATCAGGGAATTTGCGCAACCAGCGGACGTAGCGGCCTTCCAATTGGGAGGGGGGAATGTCCTCGGCATCCGGAAAGCTGTGGATCCTGCTTAGAATTACCGCCAGGTTGGGAATGACGCAGACCCTGGGGGTCAGCCGCTGCATGATTTCCGTTTCCGCCTGCACCCGGGCAATATATTCCTCGAAATCGGTGATCGGTGTCGGCGGAATTTTAATCACCATATGGGTGTCGAAGATGACGTAAAAACATTGGCTCTTGCTGCCGGTCCCCTCTCCGATGGGGGCTACCGACATACGCCGGGACTGCCACGTGCCTTCATGGAGCACCTTGAGATTGAGAACCTGCCCGGGCCAGCCATCTTTGCGGGGTGCTTTTTCGATTTCCGCCGGTGCCGAGGCCGGGGCGCCCAGTTTCTTCTTATACAGGCTGAGAAAAAGACTCTCCACATCGGAGAAATCCGCCAGGCGCACAAACACCTCGTCCACCGAAGTGTCGGTTGCGGTGGCCTTTTTACGGCGGTGCTCACGCCAGCCCCTGACCCCCAGCAGAAACAGCAGCAGGCCGAGAAAGCTGCCGGCAATTATTGGCAAATGTGGCTTGATTTGCAGGAAAAACGGGTGTTGCGTTGCGCCGGCCCAAGCGGGGGGCAGTTTCAGGTCGGACAGGCTTCTAATTGAAGCATGAAAATGCGCGTTGAGCAGGGGTAGATAGCAGTTCGGGTCTGTCAGTGAACCGGTCACGATTTGCCGTACACGGCTGCTTTCAATTACCTCGATCGTGATGCCCTGCTTGTAAAACACCCCGCCATTGGAAGACCACACTTCAGCGGCGGATATAGAATCGCCGTTGTGCAGGATCAGCAGACTGCCTTGAAGGCTTTGGTGCGCCCACCAGAACAGCAAGCCCAGGAAGGCAACCGCGGGCAGCCACCATTTCCACCGTTTCATTGTTCACCCGATGCGTATTGCAGTTATAGTTTCCTTGCGTGTCGTGTCAGCGAATAGCGATTTCACTATACTGGGTGCGCACATTTTTTTCAAATGGTTGCTGTTGGATTGCCCAGAACCCATCTCAAAAAAGTCTTTTGGTAGGTAATCTCCATAATGTTCTCTTGGTTGGGAGGATGGCAGCAAGGGGCGGGTGTAAGACGCAAGATGGAGGCTGTAGGCATTGGGACTATCATTTTGCGGGTTGAATATTTTGGAGCTCGATGATGTTGCCTTCCGGATCGGAGACATACCACATGGTCAGAATGCCCACCCCGGTTATTTGTCGTACCGTAAATTCACCCACGGGACGTCCTCCGGCCTGGAACACCTGGTTGGCTGTCTCTTCCACATTGTCCACCGCAAAGGCAATGTGGGCGAATCCAGGTGTATCCGGCGTCGCAGGACGGGCATCCTGGCCGCGGCCATACTGGAAAATTTCCAGGGTCGGGCCGCTGTCACCGCCACCGGGCAGGCGCACGTGGATGCCGGTAATTTTCGCGGCATCCACTCGGGTGGCCTTGTCCAGCCATTTGCCGGATAGATCCCGCTCGGGCGGTACCCTTTTGCACCCCAAAACAGATTCATAGAATGCCGCCAGGCGGCGCCAGTCTTTGGCGATGAGGTTCACATGGGTAAATTTCATTACTGCTCCTAGCAGGGTTATGATTTTTCCTTTAAAGCGAATATTCTCGCGCAGAGACGCAGAGGCGCAGAAAAAGCAAACCCAAGATTTCGTCGCACTGTCGTGCGAAAGACCGTTAAAAGCTTCAGGTTACAAAAGCCGCTTGGTTTTATTCGGCGCAGCCGGAAATTACTATGGTTTGCCAGCTGAGCTGGACTGTTCAATTGATTTTTACTTATGGAAGACGTCTCTGCGCCTCTGCGTCTCAGCGCGAGACATTTTTCTTTATTCCTTCTTTTTGAGAAGCGCTTGAATAAAATTTTGCATGGCATCCAGAGTCGCCTGCTCCTGTTCCATATGGGGGGCGTGGCGGCAGTTCGGCAAGAGCAAAGTTTGGGTGCGCGGGCCTGTTTTTGCTGCTATCGCTTCTATTTGGGCCGCAGTACCGTACTGGTCGTCCTGGCCCTGGATGGCCAGCATGGGGACCTTTATGCCGGGCAGGTACTCCTCAATATTCCACTGCATGAAATCCGGATGCAGCCAGACGTCATTCCAGCCCCGAAAGGCAAATTTTGTGTTGGCCCCGTGGTATCTTTCCAATTTCTGCCGTAAGTCGTGGTGCTCGTATTGCGTCCGGGCAATTTCGATCGAGTCCACCGAAAGCTGCTCGCAGAAAACATGTGCCGCTGCGGTGATCAGACCCCGCAGGGGGACGGCCGGCGTGCCGCCTGCATAAATGATGGCGATGGAGCCGCCGTCTGAGTGGCCTACCAGGATACAGTCCCGAATGCCTGCGGCCGTCAGCACGGGGGCCAGGACTTCCAACCCTTCTGTGTGCATGAAACTGATTGGCCGCGGTAATTCGCAAGGATCAGACTTGCCGTAGCCCAGCCGGCTGTAGACCAAAGCTCCGCAACCGGTGGCAGCCGCCAATTTCGCAGGAAAATCACGCCAAAGCGCCACGCAGCCCAGTCCCTCATGCAGGAAAACCAGGGTCGGGGCTTCATCCGGGCGGGGACCATGCCAGGCAAACTCAAGTTTATGACCATCGACCTGCAAGTATTGGGTCAAGATTGCATACCTTTCAAACGAACCGGCATTTTTACTTTCCGGCGGAAAGTTTTTAGACCGGGTTTGCTTTCAAAATGGAAAAGATGGGTTCCACACCGGCAGTCGGAAGCACCGAATCCGGGGCAAGGAATTCGGGTATGGCGGGTTTGCCGGATTACCTCCGCCCAGCGGCACTCCGCTTTTTCCGGGTGCAAGGTGTACCAGATTTCAACCAGTTCGGCAAGCCGGCGCAGGTAGTCGATGTGCCAGCGGCTGCGTTTGCGCTTACTAATATGCCGACCCAATCTTGTCCGCAGGCCGCCCGGGCCGAAAGCACTGCCGATGTAGATGTAAAAACCGGCCGGAAAATCAATTGAATCCAACCGGCCAATGGAAACAGCCCTATCCCGGTTGAGTCTCAAAATGAGGGCGTATGTGCCGGTGTGATTCTCCAGAGCGGCCGGAAGCCTCTTCACTGCTGAATCCTCAGGAAAGGTAGAGTTGCTGGTTGCGCAGAATCGCCGGCAGGATTTCGAAATGGTCGAAGGGCGGCATGATGCAGGCCCCGGCAAATCGTTCCCGGGCAATGGCCACCATATCGCGGGCATTGCGGACACCGGCTTCAATCGGATCGGCGGCCTCCTCCATCTGCTGGCGTACATGTTTGGGGACTGTGATACCGGCAACCTTCTCATCCAAAAAAGCGGCGTGCCGGGGGGTCCGCAAGGGCAAGATTCCCAGGGTTATGGGGATGTTGATGTGCGCGGTAGCATTGGCCAGGCGTTCAGCCGATATGCGGTCGTACACCGGCTGGGTTACGGCAAACTGGGCACCGGCCTCCTTTTTTTTCTCCAGGCGGCGGACGGCCTGCCCGAGGCCATCTTTTCTTTCCGGATGGGTATCGAAAACAACGCCGGTGTAAAGGCCGCTGTTGCGCGCCATTTCCACCAGGTCATACACGTTTATATCTTTCACCATGGTTGTGCGGGCACGGTCGCCCAGGGCCACAAAATCCCCCGTGGCACACAGCACCGTAGTTAGGCCCAGGGCCTGCGCGCCCCAGAGTTCACCCTGGAGGCTGATCACGTTGTGGTCGCGGATGGTGCAGTGCAAAATAGCCTGACGGCCAGTGAGTTTCTGGATCAGGGTACACAGGGCCATGGCGCTCATGCGTGCTTTGGCCACCGGATTGGTGGCGACACTGAAACCGTCGACCGGCAGATCTTCAAGCGCAGCAAGCGCTTTTAAAAGCGGACCGGGGTCTGCACCGGCCGGCGGTACAACTTCCACCGTGGTGATAAAACGGTTCGTGTCCATCAGGCTGGTCTCGAACGGAGGACCGGAAACGGTCTTTTCAGTCATCTTTGATTTCTCCCCAGGCTTTTTTGCTGCGATCGATTTTTTTGCGGACAAGTGACCACGTTTTGGTTTTAAGAAATGAGCCCTCAAAGCGCGTCAGCATCCCGGTGAACATCTCCATGGGTACCGTGAAGGAAAGTTCATCCGTCTTAAAAAATTTGCGGGCGGATGTATCCCGGCCGCCGAGGACAGCCTTGAGCCGGCCTTCGGCCAGGTATCGGCGCGGCCAAACCACCAGGCTGCCGCAGGCGGCACTCCAGGGGGAGACGACCACCTCGGGATCGCTGGTTACATAGGCGGCCAGTTGATGCAGGCCACCCAGGGTTTCCGGCCGGGTAAAGAAGTGGACCAGTTCCGGGCGTTCATCACCCGCAAAAAGGCTGAGCGGCTTAAACACACAGTAGCGGGCCGCCGCCGCCGGCGGATCGATATATTCGAGAATCCGGCGCAGGTTATCTGGTGAATCACAATAATGTTCGCCCTGCATGCGGTCGGGAATGCCGGTGGACACATAGTGGATGATGGTTTCTACCTGGGGCTTGTTGAATCCGAGCCAAAAAGCGGCCCCGGGGCAGCCAAACTGCTCGGCGGAAAAACAGGCCGGCAAATTCTTCTTGCGCGCCCGCCAGATATGGCCGAGGGCACAGGAAAAATTGCCGAATACGGCCTGCCAATCAATTTCGTTGCGGCGTTCTTTTTCCACGGTGGGCAAATCCATTGCGGCGGGCGCGAGTCCGTCATCCGGACGGTGGTCCGTAAAGTAGCTGCCCAGCGGTTCTTCGGTAAGTCCAAGTGTTTCGAGGAACGGAGGTATTTTTTCAACGTTGGCAAGCGACATGGCTGATTTCCTGACCATTAAGGGCGCATTGAACAGCGCACGTTTGGAATGATGTCGACATTAGGGTCAAAGCTCCCTGTTGGGTTTTTAATCCTTGATTTCCAATATTCCCTGGCGTTTGCGGTTTAAAACCAGCCGGGTGACATCCGGCCGGGAATAGTGACCGGAAGGATCGAAGTTCTGTCGTTCACGTCGGACCTGCGCATGGTCAACCGTTGCGGTAAAAAGACCTTCGGTGTTGATCTGGGGTTCCAGAACCCACTGTCCGTCCGGGCCGGCCAGGCAGGAACCGCCGTTGGCCATTATGTCGGCCGCCTTGGCGGTGACCTGGTCACTTAACGGCACGCCGGAATCCATATCGCAGCTCCGCATCAGGCCCGATACCGACAGGACATAAGAACGCGCTTCCCGGGCGATGAAGCGGGTGATTTCCTTGGTATTGTGCAGGCCGCCGGGCCAGATTGCCACGTGTAAGTCCTCGCCCTGGGCGTACAGGGCGCTGCGGACCAGGGGCCTCCAGTTTTCCCAGCAGTTCAGGCCGCCCACCGAGAAGGCTCCCAGGGCGTGCACCCGCAGGCCGTGCCCATCGCCGGGGGACCAGGTCAGCCGTTCTTCATAGGTGGGCATTAATTTGCGGTGTACCGAGGCGATGCGGCCATCAGGGGCGATATACACCAGGGCGCAATAGAGGCTGTGCCCGCCCCGATCGGCGGCCCGTTCGATGCAGCCCAGGACAACCGCAATTTTATGGTCGCCGGCCAGGCGGCAGATGGAGTCGAGACCGCCGGAATCAATCTGCACGGCCTGGGACGTGTAGTAGGCGTGCATCTCTTCCTGCACCGGGGAATCAAACCGGGCTCCGTCAGTAAGTTCAATCCAGAAAGGATACCCCGGGACCAGCGCCTCGCCAAACGCAACCAGGCGGCAGTCTTCCACCGCGGCGTGCTCGATATACGCTTCGATCTTTTCAAGCGTTTTTTCGCGATTCAGCCAGACCGGGGCGATCTGGGCCAATCCTACTTTCAGGGAATCGGACATGCTCACAAAATTCCTCTCTTTTGAGCCATTTGTACCATCTGTTCGAAGGCCGTGGCCGGCGGTAATTTGACCTGCTCAGTAGATTTTTTTGCCAGGGACAGGGCCTCCTCCGGGCAGGTGGTCACACAAAGGCCGCAACCGATGCAGCGATCCCGATTTATCTCGGCACAGTCATCCTCCGTTACCCCAATGGCGGCCATCTGGCAGCGCTCTTCACAAAGCCCGCAGGCGGTGCAGGCACCCGTGTCGATCTGGGCGAAATAGTTCGAGAAGACGATTTCCGCCGGTCGCGGATGACTGTTAAGAGCGGAGAGTGGACCGCAGCAGTCGCCGCAGCAATTGCACATGCCGCCCGGATTTTGCGAAGATGCCGGCTGGGTGACCAGGCCGGCCTCACCGGCTTTGGTCAAGAGCGCCAGGGCTTCGTCCAACTCGATCCGGCGGCCCATGCCCTGATCCAGATAATACTGGCCCATGGACCCGAACATGAAGCAGACTTCACCCGGTTTGTCACAGCCTTTATCCACCAGTTTGGCCGATTTGCGGCAGATACAATCGGTGACGACAATATGGGGGGCATTCTTATCTAGAATCCGCGCCGCGTCTTCATAGGGCGCAATAGTGTGCTTCACTTCCAGTGACTGCTGGACGGGGATCGTTCGTAAAAAGCCAGCGGCAGACGCATTCAATGCGTTTGAAAAGTCTTCCTTGAAGTATTGACGAACCAGTTCAGCCAACTCCCGGTCCAGCCGATTGACCTGAAATTCGAGCAACCCGTGGACAAAGGGGATGGCCCCATACTTTACTACCGCGCCTTTGGCCAGGCGAAACAGAAGACCCCGGGCCGCCAGATTGTTCAATTTATCATCGAGATCGGATACCGGGCTGTCAAGGCGGGCGGCGATATCCTCGACTGTTTCAAGCATCGGGGTCATTTGCAGAAACAAGTCGGCGTCTTCTTCTGAGAAAAGCTTCTTTAGGATCTTGATTTCAACCCCGGATTTTGTGGCCGGGTAGCCCATCGAGTATTGATCCAATTGCTGCTGTAATCGGCGGTAGAGCTCAGTGTCCATTTTTTCCACTATTGCGGTCGTTTGTTCTATAGGGACAGTAGTTACTTTAAAAGCCCCTCGAAGTATTCATCCAACGCCCGGTTGAGGACATTTTCGGCTCGAGCCCTGGAAAAGGCGTTTTTTACCTGGGCAATAATTTCCGGGTCGGTTCCGCGGCTCAATGCCATAAAAAGCTTAGACTTTCCCTCCGGAATCAGGATATTGGTGCTTTCAACGATGTTAAAAGGTTTGCCCATCTGATCAAGCCGAGCGGCCAGTGATAGCGCATAGGAAGGAATTAGGTCTACTCTCCTGGATAATAAGTTCTGGGCATTTGAAACCGCATCGTTGGCTATTAAAAGGCGGGGGAATTTGTGCTTTACCAGCAATTCATCAAAATAGTCATCCCGCGTGACTCCAATCCGATATTGCTTGGCCTCATCCAGACTGGAGACGTTTACATCGGCGCGTGCTTTGAGCTTATAGAAATAGACTGCCGCTGGCGGCAGGATTGGGCCGACCCAGGCTGCAAATAGCGGTTCCCGTTCGGTACTCCGGTAGATTGAATAGATGAGCACATTTTTTTTATTTAAGGCCAGTCTTTTATATGCCTTTGCCCAAGGGTACACATGCATGCGGTAATTCAGACCGGATCGTTTCAGCGTTGCAATGACGACAGTTGTTGAAATGCCTTTGATTTTTCCGCCGACGGTATAGTTATATGGTGGGAACTCTTCCGTTACAACCGTCAGCAACGGTGGTGCTGCCAGAGCGTGTACGCCATATCCCAAGGCGATTAAAGTGATAAACAAGCTTGTTTTTATGAACTGCATAGATGCCTTCTCCCCGCCGAGTCCCGGGGGGCAAACTTCAAAAACCTTACAATACCACAGTCAGATATCATATGAAAAGTCGGTTGGCCGATTTTGTTTCCGGTTTGTTGTCTTATAACCAGCGCCGCACTCTGGCCTTATATTCGCGATATTCAGCCCCAAACTTTTTTGCGAGGTAGGTCTCTTCCGGCTGGATTACCCCGTGATTGAGAATGACCATAAAAATCATGGCCATGAGAATGAAACTGAACGCATTGAACAGGAAGGCCGCTGCAAACAGCAGCAGGGCCAGAGAAAGATACATGGGGTTGCGGGTGAACCGGAAGGCCCCGGTCTGGACGACACGGGTTGTTGCTTTATAGGGATTGAAAGGCGTTTTGTGCCGGTGCAGCGTCAGAAACGCAGATGCGGCAATCACCCCCGCCATTGCAAACAGTCCGCCCCCCACCCAGGGCCGGGCAACTTCGGGAAAACTTCCCAGGGTAGATCTAAACAGGGCATGCAACCCCACGCCGGCAATAAGGCAGCCTAAGAAGATTATGGGTGGCGATGCAATGATCAGGGGCCTGTCCTTGAATTTTGCCTCCATTCACAATCCCTTCCAATGCAATTGTTAGTCAGCTGCATTGTTTGGTGCATACTAACGGAAATCACCGGTCAAATAAAAGGCGGCCCAATAAAAGGGTTGGCGGTACTGACCGCCATAAAGCATGTCCACCTGGGCAGCTCGCAGGGTAGCGTCCCGCGGCATCACTTTTAAATTTTCGTAAAACTTTTCCATCAAAAAAGCGGTGGATTCATCCCCAATACTCCACAAGCTGGAAACCACCGCCGGCGCGCCGGCATAAATAAACGCTCTGTTCAGACCGATAACCTCGCCGCCGCTGGTGACGACGCCCAGGCCGGTGCGGCACGCACTCAGGGTGACCAGCCAGGGTGAGATGCGTAGTGAAAAAATCTCCGCCGCTTCGAGGCGGCCGTCATTTTTGCTGTCGGCGGCCAATCGCAGGCTAGAGTACAGCGGGTCCGCAGTGCTGAATTCGCCGTGGGTCGCAAAATGGATAATGTCATAGCGGGCCGCGGCTGAACGGGCAACCGTTTCGGTGGCCTGGGCGCCCAAGTAGACCCGCGAGCCTGGAAATCGCGCGGCCACCTTTTGTGCCTCGGCCTGGGCGCTGGGCAGGTCCATTTTCGGATTGCCCAGGTCGGGGTTCCCTAAGGCCAGCACCCGCCCGGTTTTCGGCCGTGCCTTGGCGCGCGCATATTTTAAAATGCCCATACTGGGGGTATAGGCCAGGCTGAATCGTTCTATCAGGTAGGCCTGACCGTCATGCAGGGCAGCGAACGGCAGGTAAAACAAAGCTTTATCGGGGACAATGATGATGCGATCAGCGTCCAGATGCGTTGCAACCGGCCTGACCAGCTGGCCATAGAGCTCCCTGGCCAATGTATCGACCCGGGCGTCGCCCTTTTTGAAGATCGCTTCGCGTAAACTTCGAATCTTGGCAGTGAGGGCCGGGCGGTCCACCTTAATTTGGACAACCCGGGCCTGCCCTTTAAAGACCGTGAAAATGAAGCCGTAGTCCCGGGCCAGGTGGTACGCACACAGTGCGGTCCGCGCGGGGATTAGCGCTGCGATCTCCCGGTACGGCAGATGGTCGGCACTGATGAAGGATGCCAGCTCCGGGGCTTCTTTTTTGAGTTGCACGACAATGGCGCGGTATCTGGCGACATCACTTGCCGACAGGCTTTCCGCACCGGCGGCCAGGGTGCTGTTCTGGTCCGGGACCGGTGTCTGGGTGATTTCCCGGCGCAACTTGCGAACAGAGTGGGCCAGCGGGTTTTCAAAATCGACTTCGCGGGTGGCCATCAGGTCCAGCAAGTTTCTGGCTTTGGAACGCTCCAGAGCTTCAAGACCGGCCCGGGCGCCGAACAGCTCCACACTGAGACGGATATAGCCGTCATAGAGGAGTTGTTTGTCCGCCCGGAAGGAACGCTTGTTGAGATCGGTTTCCAAGGCAGCCCGGAGGGATTCTATCCTATCCAGGGCCGCGGCATAATTCCGGTAGGCGATCAGTTTAATGCGCCGGACCAGATCCCCGGCCGCCTTGGACAACGCCGGGCCGGTCTCGGCCTGTTCAAGCGCGGCGACCAGCCGACCGGTCTGGGCCGCGTCGTCATCGGCGAGTAGCAGGGATACGCTGTCCAGTTGCCTTTTGATATCCGCGACCACGCTGGTTTTGCGGCGGGAGGCTTCCGCAGACAGCTTGCCTGCAGCCGGGGTGTCCGACGCGGCTGTTCCCAGATCATCAATCAGTTCCCGGGCGTGCTGATCGAAGTAGTAGGCAAACCGGCCCTTGGCGCGCCACAAGATATCCTCGAAACCAACGGCTCCCAGCCTATCCCACATTGCACGTATAATGGCGGCTCCTTCCGGGTACCTTTTCTCGCGCAGAAAAGAGCAGGCGTACAAGGAACGCGTAGCGTAGCGGCCGAAAACGGATCCGGAGATTTCAAAATAGGTTTCGGCCAACTCCAGGTAGGCGCGGCCTTTATCGGGTGCCCCCATAAAGGTGAGCGCATCACCGGTAGCCATGGCGGCATAACCGGCGCCATCATAAAAGTCCCGGCGTTCCCGGGCTGCAGCCAACGAGATGGCTTTTTCAGCCTTTTGGAAATAGTGCACGGATTTCTTCCCGGCGGCGGCCGCCCGCGGGTAATCGCCCAGGAAATACCAACTAATCGTTCGGGCTGCGGTCGATCCCAGTACGGCCTTTAGCATGACCACATCGGGCGGCAGTCCCGGATTGGCCACAAACCGTTCTATGGCGGTTGTACGGTTAAGCCCGCCAAATTGAGCCGGACGGTTGCGCAGGGCTACGGCCAACGCCTGCTCGGCTTCAGCCAGCGCTTTCTCGATGTTGCCCAACCGGGCCAGGATAGCAGCCAGGCGGGTGTGGGACATGGCGGCTTCATCGGCCTGTGGGGTCGTCGCGATACTGTGTTCAAGGAGTTTAACGGCCTGTGCGTATCGGCCGGTTTCGGCCGCCAGCCAGCCCTGCTGACTCAAGGCCCGGGCCAATTCCATGGTGCGGGCTTCTTTTGCGGCCCGGTCGATGACGGTTTCAAAGGCCGTGCGGGCCTCTTCAAGGCGACCTGTTTCCCACAGGGTCATGGCCTGGTTGTATCCCTCGGAAAAACGGAGATCCCCATGATCCTGTTTCCGAGCATGCCGGTCATAACGGCCGGAGGCAATATAGGCCGCCAGCAGATCATCGTCCTTGACCGTGATCCCGATCTGGTCGAAAGCGTCCTTCCCGGCCTGGAGCAATTCCGCGGAGCGCTTCGGATCCTCCAGCAATGCATAGGCCCGGCTGGCCACGCCGGCGGCTACGCCTTTGCCCTGGTAAAATGTGAGCCGGTCTTCAGCTGGAGCCATTTTCATAATGAAGGTCAGTGCATTGCAGTGATCAACCGTCCGCTCGCCCCACCGAGCGGCCTGCTCCAAGTCATTGGCGTTAAAATACAAAATGGCCCGGGCAGCCTGGGCCATGATGGCCGCCCGGATCATATCTTCATCCGGCGGCATGCCGGCATTGTGGACAGCATAGCCGATGATCTCATCCGTTGCGTTCAATTTGGATTTTGACCGCCAGCGGGCGGCCGTCAGTTCCAGGGCTTTGGCGGCGGCGGCCAGCCCCTTTTCCACCTGGCTGCTTTTGGCTCGGACCACGGCCAGGCGGCCATACATCACGGCCGGGTCACCGCCTTGCTCCTGAACCATGCGGATGGCCCGGGTCAGCAGCGCTTCGGCTTCGTGAAAATTCAGCATTTCAGCCTGCGTCCAGCCGAGAATGGCCGTCAGTTCCGCCGCCGCGGCGCGATTACCCGCTTGCGTGGCCACCCCAATTCCTTCTGAAAACTGGGCCGCCGCTTTTTCCGGCTGCTGCTGGGCCAGTAAGGCCATGCCGTTTTTGTGTTGTGGGGAGACATACCGCCCGGTGGTGCAAGCCGAAAGGGCCCAAAGCCCGCAAAAGCAAAATACAATCAAACAAATATTTAAGATACCGTTATTATATCTTTTTTTCAATTTCAGCCACCCTCTTCAGGGGAATTCGGGTTGGATTTTTTTTACTTATGCTAAACTTGGAAACTCGATTTGCCAGATTATCATCCCCCTGCCGGGTTTAAAAGTAAAAATCTCAGTTCTCAGCAGTTGGGAAATATGGCGCAACCCGTTGAAGGTAGCCTAAGAATATGGATCGCAGGGATTTTTTAAAAATGATGAGCCAGGGCGCCATGGGCCTTTCCGGACTATTGCTGGCGCCGACCGTATTGCCGGCCGGCAGTGCCTTTGAATATGCCCTCAAGGGGCAGGAACTCATCCAGAAGCAAGATTACCACCGGGCGGTGGCAGTGTTGGCCCGGGCCATCAAGCTGGACCCCACAAGTGATTGGGCCTATGGTCTGCTGGGCCGGGCCCTGCGGGAGTTGGGCCGCAGTGCCGAAGCGGTGGGTGCCTTCCGGCAGGCTGTCCGGCTCAATCCCGGGGATACCTATTCGCGCATGATGATCGATATCATGACCCAAAAACCCCTGGCCGGCCCGCGACGCAAGACCAAAGTCGATGCCCGGGAGGAACAGTCAGCACGCCGGGAAGCACAGGCCATGGCCCAAAAACTCAATGCGGATGCCGGCTTGGGATACCGGGTAAACCGGGTGGTCATCGATGCGGGGCACGGTGGCTTCGACTCGGGTGCCGTCGGCCTGAATGGCTTGCAAGAAAAGAGCGTCACCCTCGACCTGGCAAGGCGTCTGCACCAGACGCTTGAACGGCAGGGACGGGTCAGATCTTTTTTGACTCGCACGGGCGATTACTATGTGCCTTTGAGTGAACGGACCGTCATAGCGAACCAGTATCGGGCGGATCTTTTCATCAGTATTCATATAAATGCTAATAAAAACAGGCGGGCACACGGTTCCGAGACCTACTATTGTTCCGCCAAGGCCTCAAGCAAGGAAGCCGCCCGGGTGGCCGCTCTGGAAAATTCTGCTTTGAGTTATGATGAAAAAAGACAACGAAAACAGGGATATATTGATATTGAGCAAATTCTGACGACTTTCGGCCAGAAACTCAATTGGCAGGAGAGCGGAAAATTCGCGGTTGGTTTTCAGGATCGCTTCAAGACCGAACTTCCCATCAAGAGCCGGGGTATCCATTCAGCCAATTTTTTTGTCTTGCGAAAAGCTAAAATGCCCGCCATACTGTTGGAAGCTGGATTCATCTCGAATCCCGGTGAAGAAGCCCTGCTTCATCAGGCGGGCTTCAGAGCCAAGATTGTCGATGCCATCGCAAGGGGGATCGCATGAGCGGCTTGGACCGGTATTCGGGATTTACAGTTTTGGTGGTGGCAACCTTTGCATACTTACTTGTTGGCTGCCTCCAGGGGGTATCGGCGGTAAGTGCAGCTGATGTCAACAGCCTGATATTTCAAGGCTCCGATTCTCATTACCGGGGCAAGATTGAAAAGGCTGTCCAGCAATTCGAAAGGGCTCTGCAGCTTGATCCGAACAATGAGTTCGCACTCAACCAACTCGGGCTGCTTTATGCAAAAAAGGGCCACTATCAAAGTGCAGCGGTGAAATTCTCGCAGGCGCTGCGCATCGATCGAAAGAACACATTTGCCATGCTCTGGCTGGGGATTCTGGCCCTGCAGCAGGGCGATACCAATAAGGCGTTTGACTGGTTCAGCGCCATCATAGACATTGACCCGGCCAATGCAGACGCTTACTATTTCATTGGCACCATTTACAATTTCAGGCATAACCCGGCCAAAGCGATTGAATACTTGAAAAAAGCCCGGGATGCCGATTCGGGTGAATCCGAGACCCATTATCGTCTGGGCAAAGCCTTTCACGACCTCGATATGGTCGCGAATGCCCTTTTGGAATACAAAAAGGCCATCGTCATCAAGCCGACCCATACCCGGGCCATGAATGAGATTGGCTGGATCTTTTTCAACCGGGGTGACTTTCAGACGGCTGTGAAGTGGTGGCGCAAGTCGCTGGCGCTAAATCCGCGCAATACGGACGCGATCTTCAATTTGGCCAAAGCATACAACGATGCCGCCCTGGCGGCATTGAATCGCGGGAGTAAAAAAGAGGCGCTGGGTTGGTGGCAAAAAACCCTTAAAATCAACCCATCAAACAAGGCCGCCAAATATTACCTTAAAAAATACTCTTTATAGACACAATCAATGGAGGCGTCATGAAGAAATCAGGTGTGATGTTAACGGTTGTTTTGAGTTTGCTGCTGGGGATTACCGGGTTTGGCACCAGTGCACTGGCCGACAGCTATGTCCAGAACGTCGGGGAAGGTTCCATCAACTGGACCAAAGGCGTCATTCAGGGCAAAGGCATCGGTGCGCCCCCGGAAAAGTTTTACGGCAAACCCAATGCACGGCCCATGGCCATCCGGGCTGCTAAAATCGTCGCTCTCAGGAATATCCTGGAAACCGTCAACGGGATCCGGGTTGATTCGAACACCGTGGTCAAGGATTTTGCCGTGCAAAGCGATACCATCCGGTCCCAGGTGGAGGGTATGGTTCGCGGTGCCCGTGAGGTGAATGTCGAATACATGTCCGACGGGACGGTTGAGGTGATTATGGAGATCAGCATGTACGGTGGTTTTTCACAGGTACTGCTGCCCGACACGATCATGGACGCCCCCATGGAATCTCCCGGGGCGGCGCCTGGTGAGGCAGCACCTTCTTCGGCGGTGCTGACCGGATTGGTGGTAGATGCCCGCGGGCTCGGTGTGCGCCCGGCCATGGCTCCCAAGATTCTCGACGAATCCGGTCAGGAGGTTTACGGGTCCGCATTTGTCAGCCGCGAGTTTGCCGTCCAGCAGGGCATGAGTGGGTATGCCAAGGATGTAGGGGCTGCCAAACAGAATCAGCGGGTCACCGCGAATCCGCTGGTGGTGAAAGGCCTGCGGGTCGATGGACCGGGACAATGTGATATCGTCATCAGCAACACGGATGCGGTCCGGCTGCGGAACTCAGCGGCAGATCTTTCCTTTCTGGAAAAATGCCGTGTTATGATCGTTGTCGACTAACTTACCAGGGTATGTCGCGTATGCTACCGATACGCCTCAAGGAGGAACCATGTCTTTTCGCAATGTGACAGTCAGTCTACTGATATTGATGATGTTTTTTACCTTTGCCTGCACTCAGAAAGCAGCCAAGCAGCAGGCGACCATGGATACCCCCGAGCATCATGTGATGAGCGGCAACAAACTGCTTAAGGCCGGCAACTACGACGGCGCCATCAGAGAATTTGAACGTGCCAAAGCACTCGATCCCAAATACGCGCCGGCCTATCTCGGCCTCGGCCTTGGATTCAGTTACAAGGGGGACTATGAAGCCGGCTTGAAACAGATGAAAAAGGCCGCCAGTTATGCCAAGGGCGATCAGCAGAAAGTGGATGTCAATGTCGGCTATATGCGTATTTTCCTGATGGGCAAGGAGCAGGTCGACCGGGACTGGTTTGACGAAGTGCGGAGCAATTATAGAAAGGCCACCGGTAAACTACCTGATCAGCCGGAGGCCTACTATTACATGGGACTGGCTTATAAATCCAAGTTTGAGTTCAGAAAAGCTTCCCGCGAATTCACCAAGGTGCTCGACCTCGACAAGGGCCTGGTTGAAGAGGCGGATAGAGAATACGCTTTAATGCAGAAGATCGAACGGGCCATGCCCGGGTCTACCATCGGCAAGCAGATCGCTATTCAGGACAGTATCACCCGGGCCGACCTGGCCGCGCTGTTCATTCACGAACTGCAGATCGACGACCTCTACAAGCGTAAAACCAAACGGACTTTCGACACGTCTTATAAAGCGCCGGGGAAGACCTTCAAGGCCGGCGAGTATGTAAAGGCGCCGCCGGCCACGGACATTGAAGACCATGTCCTCAAAGCCGATATCGATGCGGTTATCGCCATCGGGATCAAGGGTATGCAGCCTTTTCCGGATCATACCTTTAAACCGGACAAACCCACTACGCGGGCGGAGTTCGCCATGATCGTCGAGGACATCTTGATTAAGATCACCGGCGACACAGGTTTGGCGACCATGTTTATCGGTAATCAATCACCGTTTCCGGATTTGAGAAACGATCTGCCCTATTTTAATGCCGTTATGGTTTGTACGACCAGGGGGATCATGAACGCCAAGGATGCGGGTGCCGGTGAATTCGATGCCGCCGGCAGCATTCCCGGGGCGGATGCGTTGCTGAGTATCCGGACCCTGAAATCTCAGTTGGCCAAATATTAATCGTCATCTCAAAACCTGAAAACCGGGTACAATTATGAGGCTGATATGAGGAAATTCGGAAAATTCGGTGTGCTCACAACCCTGTGTTTATGCCTTGCGTTTCTGGTGTTTCCAGTGGTCGCGGGGACCGTCAAGGTAGATGTGGGCACAGGTACGGCGGTGATTACCGCCCTGACCGGGAAAGCCAAGGTTCTCCGGGTCGCGACCAAAAAACGGGATACGTTGAAATCCGGTGTGATGCTTGCCGCCGGGGACCTGGTAACAACCGGTACCGGTGCCCGCCTGGAATTGAAACTGCCGGATGGCAGTTATCTGCGCTTTGATGAACGGACCACTTTCAGGCTGGTTTCCATGGCCGGTTCCCCCGAAGACCAGACTCGCGATATTCGCGTTTCCATGGTAGTGGGCAAGACTTGGGCCCGGGTGGCCAAGTTGTTCGGCAAGAAGCGGGGCGGGTTTAACATTGCGACCCAGACCGCGGTAGCCGGCGTGCGGGGTACCACCTTTCGGATGAATGTGAATGAAGACAACTCGGCGGTTTTGAAAGTCTATGGCGGAGAGGTAGAAGTACGCAAGAAGACGGCCAAGGAGGATGCTGCCAAAACGGCGCCGCCGATATTTACCAAGCCGGTACCCATCAAGGGCCCGCACCCGATATCCATGGAGGAATGGGTGTATATCGTTAAATCCCTCCAACAGATCAACATCAATCCGGACGGTACCGCTGCCAAGCCTTTCCGGTTTGATATCAAGGCGGACCTGAACGAGTGGGTGAAATGGAACCAGATGCGTGACAGTGAAGTGGCAGAAACCGAGTAAACCAGAAATTATCTCAAAATTAGAATTTTGGTTCAAGGTGCGGCGGCCGCGAGGTTCTCAATCCGAGCGAATACGCAAGTATTTCGAGGGTAGGAGCCGAGCGCCCAACGCAGAGATTGGGCCAGTCAGGCTTCGCCAAGGGCTACGCCCGACATGAAGACATTTTTGAGATAACCTCAATACTCCGAGATTGACCAGTTATTATTCACTGATGGCCGGGCCTTCCCGGCCATCTGTCATTTTTAGAATTGAACCAGGCGAACGAATTGCGTCTGCACCTTGAAAAAGGCCTCCGGGTGTATTAATTTACCCAATCTCCCCCAAAACAGATCAAAAAAGGACAAACATGAGCCGTTTCATACCTGAGTGCCGCCCGACCTTGATCGGCAGCATGCCGGTAAAGGATCATCAGGAAGCCCACCGGCTCGTCATGGATCACACCCCGGAAATTCCGCCCTGGGTTCAATTACCGGCATTTCGGCAGGAAGGTATGGTGCCTCAATTCCTGCCCGGGTTGCCCGGCTTGACCCATTCCGGTGAGCGAGCCTTTGTCGATACGGAGAGTGAAGATTTCGAGGCCGAACTGGTGGCTTTCTATGAAGCCTACCTGGCCTGCATGGAAGCACCGGATACATTGGATGAATCGGTTTTTGCCCTCACGGAAGAAACGGCCGCCGGGTTTGGCACTCTTTGTTCCGGGCTGGAATCGGCCGCTGCCGATTTTTACGCGGTGAAAGGCCAGGTAACCGGGCCGATTACCTTTGCTACCGGTGTAAAGGACCAGCACGATCAAGCGATTTTTTACCACGACCAATTGCGGGATGCCGCCGTGAAACTGCTGGCCCTGAAAGCTCGCTGGCAGACCCGGGTGCTGGCAAAATTCGGCAAGCCGGTCATTATATTCATGGATGAGCCGGCCCTGGCCGGGTTCGGGTCCTCGGAGTTTATCAGCATTACCCGGGAGGAAGTCGTGGCCTGCCTGGAAGAAATTGCGGGGGCAATTCACGCGGAAGGCGGCCTGGCAGGTGTTCACGTGTGCGCCAACACGGATTGGTCCATGTTGCTGGACTCCTCCCTGGAGATCATCAATTTTGATGCCTATGCTTATTTTGACCGTTTTATTCTGTATCCGGGGCAGTTGCGGAATTTTCTGGATGCCGGCGGGATTCTTGCCTGGGGCATCGTGCCCACGCTGCATGCAGAAGATATTGGAAAGGAATCGGCGGCAGCCCTCCAGGCCAAATGGGAGGGCCAGTTGGCGCAGGTCGCGAGTCTGGGAATTCCCGCTGCAAAGGTGCGCGCCCAAACACTGATCACCCCCAGCTGCGGCGTGGGATCGCAGAGCCGGGAGAATGCTTTGAAAGTATTGGAAATGACACGGGACCTGTCTCGGCTGATCAGAGAGAATGATGGTTAATTAAAAGGAGAATCATGGCTGTAGAATCTACAAATGGGAATTTTACCGGGTCCACCCGCTACGTGCTGGATGAAGAACTGGCTGGAATCGTCAACATATCGATGGTCCTTGAGATGCCGCTGTTGCTCAAAGGCGAACCGGGTACCGGCAAAACCATGTTGGCCCATGCCATTGCCGAAAGCCTGGGTATGCCCTTGATCATTTTGAATGTAAAGTCGAGCATGAAACTGGTAGAGGCCCTCTACCAGTATGACACCCTGACCCGGCTCAACGACAGCCGCTTCGGAGACTCCGCGCGGGATGTGAGCAATATAGAGGACTACATCAAGATGGGCAAGATCGGCCAGGCCTTTACCGCCGCGGAGCGGACGGTTCTGTTGATTGACGAAATCGACAAAGCCGATACCGATTTCCAGGACGACATGCTGGATGTCCTGGATCAAATGGAATTCGATATCATCGAGATAGACCGAACCGTGCCGGCCAAACACCGCCCGGTATTTATCATTACGTCCAATGCCAAGAAAGATCTTTCCGATCCGTTCCTGGGCCGCTGTAATTTCCACCACATTGCCTTCCCCGATCCCAAAATGATGCGCAAGATCGTCAAGGTGCACTTCTCGGATATCGACAAGGAACTCTTGGACAACACGATCAGCACGTTTTACGGTCTGCGGGAGCTCGATGCCGTCGAGAAGCGGCCGGCTACCCGGGAACTGCTCAACTGGCTGCGGGCTTTGCAGGCGGACCCGGATTTTAAACCCAGTAGATTGGCCAAGGGTGAAGTCCCTTACCTGGGGGTTCTGTTCAAAAAGAGTCAGGATTACGAGCGGGCTTCCCAGCAGACCAGTAGACGACGGTTGTTTTAGTTTAGATTCAGCGATTCGCTATTGGCAATTAGCCGTTGGCAACATGTATTGATCGTCCTGTGGATCTTATGCAAACGATACCATAGATAACGGCCCTGGATGACAAATGCTCAAAGGTTGAAAGCAATCAGCTAAAGGCTAATCGCCAATTGCTCAAATTTGGTTTAACTACTTATGTTCATAGATTTCTTCTATACGTTAAAAGACCAGGGGGTTCCGGTCAGTCCCACTTCTTTTCTAACCCTGCACCGGGCCCTGAAGAGCGGTCTCGTTCGTACCCTGAATGATTTCTACACGGCTTCCCGGACCATCCTGGTGAAGAGCGAGCGCTATTTCGACCTGTATGACCAGGTGTTCGCACATCATTTCCAGGGGGCCGATCTGCCCGAACCGGATGAGGCGCTTCTGGACGATATCGCCAGCGCGATGCTGGAAGAGTGGCTGCGAGATCCCAAAACCCTGGCGGACGCCATGGGGATCGATGAATCCGAATTGAACAAACTTTCCCCCGAAGAACTCATCGAGTATTTCAAAGAGCGCCTGAAAGACCAGGAGGGCCGCCATGACGGTGGCAGCAAATGGATCGGCACCGGCGGGACCTCGCCTGTGGGGCATTCCGGCTACCATCCCGGAGGCATGCGGGTAGGGGGCGTCTCGCGTAATAAATCGGCTGTCAAAGTAGCCATGGAACGCCGGTACAAAGACTATTCCCAGCAGGGGCCGCTGACCCAGGCTATGATCGGTGAGGCTTTAAAACGGCTGCGCAACTTGATTCCCAGTGGTCCCCAGGACCAGGTCGACGTAGATGAAACCATCTATCGCACCATGAAAAATGGCGGGGAGATCGAGATTGTCTTTTCCCGCAGCCTCAAAGATCGGCTCAAAGTGATCCTGGCCATCGACAACGGCGGCTGGTCAATGGATCAATACATCCCCGTTGTCCAGACCCTTTTCGACTATGCCCGTGCCCAGTTCAAGGATGTAAAGACGTTCTTTTTTCACAACACGGTGTACGACGCCCTTTGGAAAGATCCGACCCGTATCAAGAAGCCGGTACGGGTGACAGAATTTACCCGCTATGATCCTGAAACCCGGTTGATTTTCGTGGGTGATGCCAGCATGGCGCCCTACGAGTTGATGGCTAGCGACGGCAGCATTTACGTGCAGGAGCGCAGCGGTAAACCCAGCATCGAACAGCTTAAAACCCTCGCGGAAACTTTTCCCCACAATGTCTGGCTCAATCCGGTGCCCACCCGGATGTGGAGCTACACCCACACCATCAACGCCATTAGCCAGATATTCCCCATGTATCCCCTTTCCCTGGATGGTTTAGAGCAGGCAATTACCAAATTGATGGAGAAATAGAACTGAAGGCTGTCCCTGATTTCTAAGGTCAGGTAATCTTATTATGTGACTTCACCCTCCTTCGGCCCCTCCCTTCAAGGGAGGGGAGAATAGCACTGCGGCCCCGCGGGGTTTCACTATCCGATATTAGTCTATGTCGCTGTATCGAGTACCCCTCTCCTGGCGGGAGGGGATAGGGGAGGGGGCTGTAAAAGGTATTTCGATTTATATTGAAGTCCGGGTGTTTCAAAAACACCCGGACTGTTGTTGGCTAGGCCACATCCTGATATTCCGCATCGATGATATCTTCATCCGCATTGCTTCCCGGCCGACCGCCGGTGGCCGGACCCCCACCCGGTACCGGACCGGCCTGCTGGCCGGCGGAAGCCTGGGCCAGGTTCTGGTTGATCGCGGAGAGTTCTCCGGCCAAGGCTTTGATTTGCCCGGGGTCGTCGCCCGCCATGGCCTGCTTTAGCTGGGCAATGGCTGTTTCAGCGCGTTGCCGGCTATCCGGATCGATGCGGTCGCCGAAATCGGCCAGAGTCTTCTCGGTGGCATAGACCAGGCCGTCGGCCTCGTTGCGGGCATCGATCAGCGTTCGCTTGCGCCGATCTTCATCCGCATAGGTTTTCGCTTCGTTCACCAGGCGGTCAATCTCCTCCCTGCTCAAGCCGCTGGACGCGGTGATCTGGATGGATTGGGCCTGGCCGGTGGCCTGGTCCCGGGCCGATACATTTACGATACCATTGGCATCGATATCGAACGTGACCTCGATCTGGGGCACCCCGCGGGGGGCCGGGGTAATCCCGGTCAGTTCAAACCGACCCAAGGTCTTGTTGTCGCCGACCATCTCTCTTTCGCCCTGGAGCACGTGCACCGAGACCGCCGGCTGATTGTCCTGGGCCGTCGAGAAAACTTCACTCTTGTTTGCCGGGATGGTGGTGTTCTTATCGATCAACCGGGTCATAACGCCTCCGAGGGTTTCGATGCCGAGTGACAGGGGCGTGACATCCAGCAGCAGAACATCGTTCACGTCGCCCTGGAGGACGGCGCCTTGAATGGCCGCTCCCATGGCGACCACTTCATCCGGATTGACGCCCTTGCTGGGAGCCCGGTTAAATATCTTCCGCACCCGATCCTGCACGGCCGGCATCCGCGTCATACCGCCGACCAGGATGACCTCGTCGATTTCACCAATGCTGTATCCCGAATCTTTCAAAGCCGTAAGGCAGGGTCCGTCCAGTCGGTCCAGCAGATCTTGTACCAGAGCCTCGAGGCGCGCGCGGGTGAGCTTGATATTCAGATGCTTGGGGCCGCTGGCATCCGCGGTGATAAACGGCAGGTTCACATCTGTCTCCATGGATGTGGACAGCTCCATCTTGGCCTTCTCGGCAGCTTCCTTGAGCCTCTGCAAGGCCATGGTATCCATCTTTAAATCGATGCCCTGATCCTTTTTGAACTCATCCGCCAGGTAATCGATCAGGCGCATGTCGAAATCCTCACCGCCCAGGTGTGTGTCACCATGGGTAGCCTTTACCTCAAACACACCGTCCCCGATATCCAGGATGGATATATCGAACGTGCCGCCGCCCAGATCAAAGACGGCAATTTTTTCCTCTTTCTGCTTGTCCAGACCATATGCCAACGACGCAGCGGTCGGCTCATTGATGATTCGCTGGACGTTCAGGCCGGCAATGCGACCAGCATCTTTGGTGGCCTGACGCTGACTGTCCGAAAAATAAGCCGGTACCGTGATGACGGCTTCCGTCACCGGTTCGCCCAGATACGCTTCAGCTGCTTTTTTAACCGCCCCCAGAATCTGGGCCGATATTTCCGCCGGACTGTGGACCTTGCCTTTCAAGTTTACCCCGGCGTCGCCGTTACCCAGCTTTTCGATTCTATATGGCAGGGAAAGCGCATCCTGCCGGACTTCGGCCGCGTCATACTTGCGGCCGATCAAACGCTTTATACCGAATACCGTGTTGGCGGGGTTGGTTACCGCCTGGCGCTTGGCAATCTGGCCGACCAGTCTTTCGCCGCTGTCGGAAACCGCAAAAATCGAGGGCGTCGTGCGGCCGCCCTCGGGATTGGTGATAACCTTGGCTTCGCCACCCTCCATCACCGCGATACATGAATTGGTGGTTCCCAGATCTATTCCAATTGTTTTACCCATTTGAAATTCCTCCTGATTTAAGATTTAGGGCGCCTAATGCAGGCGCTCGCTTACATTACTAAAAGTAAATTATCTAAAAAAGTAATATACATGTTGGGGCGTATGTCAAGGCTTGGCCGCATATAATATTGGTTTGACACTGCCCCCTACCCATATTAGGGTTGATTTTTTAAAGCCCCGGCCGACCTTTGACGGCGCATTCGTCTGCAATAGACTCCTGGATAAATTCAAGCCGTGCAGCCCTGGGCGGGCATATTGTTTCGTAACTGTCAGGTATCCCTCAATAGACCGGCAATTTCACACCCGGGCGCCATCGGCACCCCATGACGTGATGTCTGCTCCAAGCAATCGGCCCGGCGACGGCACACGGGCCAAGCAATACCGGCCATGCTTCCTAAAAACGCCAGCATCCGAATCAAATTAACGGCCGCTTTCCTGCTGTTGGGGATGGCCCTAATCGCCACCATTACGGTTTCAACCTATCTGCAGATGCGCCATACCCTGTATGACCAGTTGGCGCGCCAGGGCCTCGCTGTTACGCGGACATTTTCCCAGCTGACTACCGCCAATATATTCAAGTCGGATTTCAGGGCGGTTTTAAACAACGCCCACGAAATTGTGACAATGGGAAACCTGGGCGCCGTCACCTTGATCGACACCCAGGGTGTCGTGTGGGTGACGACCAAGACGGATCAACGAACCGTCGAAGTTGTAGATGCGTTTTATCGATCGATAATTGCCGCCAAGGAATTGAAAAGCAGGGAGCGAGTTGTCGATCGGCAGTCGGTTCTAGAGTATGTCAGTCCGATCATAGCGCTGGGAGACGTGGTCTACCTCTTGATTACCGAGATCCCCCTTAAAATCATCGACGAGCAGATCGCGGTGAATACCCGTCGGATTGTTGCCATTACGTTTTTCATGGTCCTGGCTTCAATTTTTCTGGCTATTATTTTGTCCAACCTGCTGACTGTACCGATTCAGCGTTTGGTGGAAGGCACCCACGAAATATCCAGGGGCAACCTGGGCTATAAAATCAAGGTGACGTCTCGAGACGAAGTGGGCGTATTGACCGCTGCCTTCAACCGCATGGCAGAAAACTTGCGTTCCGAGCAGACTGAAAAAAAGAAGGTCGGCCTGGAACTCAAAGAATCACAGGAAAGATTCATCACCGTGCTGGACAGTATTGCGGCCCATGTGTACGTGGCGGATTTGAACACTTACAAGATATTATTTATGAATAAATACATGCAGGACGCTTTCGGAGCCGACCTGACCGGAAAAACCTGTTGGAAAGCGTTTACGTGCAACGACACGCCGTGCGCAAACTGTACCAATGACCGAATTGTGGGACCGGATGGTGAGCCGGCCGGGGTCGTCACCTGGGAAGGCAAGAACGATATCACCGGCCGATGGTATATCAACTACGACCGGGCCATCCGTTGGCCGGGCGGTGACCTGGTGCGGCTGCAGATCGGCACCGACATTACCCCGTTAAAAGAGCTGGAAAAAGAGCGGCATGCCATGGAACTGCAACTGGTCCAGTCCCAAAAGATGGAGTCGCTGGGGACCCTGGCGGGGGGCATTGCACACGATTTTAATAATATTCTCTATCCCATCCTGGGCTTTTCCGAAATGGCCCTGGACGAAGTTGGCAAGAACCCACCGGCCCGACAATGCATGCAGGAAGTTCTGGACTCTGCTGAACGGGCGAAGAATCTAGTCGAACAGATCCTGTCCTTCAGCCGCCAGTATGTGGAGGAATTCAAGCCAGTGGCCCTTGTGCCGATTCTTTCCGATGCATTGAAACTGGCCCGGGCCACCATACCCGCAACCATCCAAATCGAGACCCAATATGCGATAGGGCACGGTAGTGTCAACGGGGCCGAAAACCGCCTGCACCAGGTCATCATGAATCTTGTGACCAATGCGTTCCATGCCATGGAAAACACCGGCGGTGTCTTGAAGATCGAACTGAGCGAGGCCACCTTGAGTGCCGCGGACATCCCCAGCGGTTATAGCGTCGAGCCCGGCAACTTTTTTGTATTAACAGTTCAGGATTCCGGTCAGGGGATGCCGGCCGAAGTGGTGGAGCGCATCTTCGAGCCTTACTACACCACCCGGCAGAAAGGTAAGGGTACCGGACTGGGGCTTTCCATTACGCACGGCATCATTAAAAGTCACGGCGGTTTTATCAAGGTGGATACTGCGCCCGAATGCGGAACTACCTTCACGGTTTATCTGCCCCGGATCGATTTGCCTGAATTGCCCCTCAATTCAGATACCGCTGGTGACGATATTCCCGGGGGGTATGAAAATATCCTGCTGGTGGATGACGAGGAACAGGTGATCAAGCTGGCCCGCAAAGTGCTGATCAAGCTTGGCTACAACGTGCACGCGCGTACATCGAGTCTGGAGGCCCTGGCCCTCTTTCGCTCTAAACCGGAATCCTATGACCTGGTCATTACAGACATGACCATGCCCCATTTGACCGGTATCGACCTGACGCAGGCCCTTATGGACATTCGACCGGACATTCCGATTATCCTGTGCACCGGATTCAGCGTGATGATCGATGAGGCCAAAGCCAAGGCTCTTGGTATTCGGGCGTTTGTCATGAAACCGATTATGAAAAGGAAAATGGCCCGGATCATACGCCAGGTGCTCGACGGCTTAAGTTGACATTGCGCCGAATTCAATCTATTTTATAAACATAAGTGCCTGTATCGGATCCCGGAGACACCGCAACCGAATTCACACCGCGGATTGATCCCTACTCGGCATACGCTGCGCCACACCCGCCGCCTGTTTCTCATACCCAATTGACAACTAGCTTGTACATCACCCTGGTCGGATATCAGCCAAACTCATCATTGGACACCCTATTATCAGGATCCGTCCGGCTTTGAGCGGTCCTGGAACCCACGGGCGCTTTAGACCCCTTACAAGAGGAGGTGCGCCATGACTTTTTTCTTTACCAGGCAATCAAAACGGCGGCCCCGATTTGATCCGGTCCGGATATCCATGGACCCGGAGGCCGGGACCGTCGGTGATGAGCCATCGGATCCGATCCCCGGCAGAATTGTGAACGCCGGAAAGGAGGGGGTGTGCGTGGAGAGCGGCCAGGCCCTGGAGCCCGGAAAAACTGTCTGCATCGAACTGATAACGCCCGATGGGGCGTTGCGGGAAACCGTATCCCGGTTACGGCGGGGTAGAGTCATTTGGTGCCGTTCGCTTGAGACCGGCCGGGGCAGGCGCTTCGGGGCCGGAATTGAAATCCTGGAAAAGGTGATCCAGGCCAAGATTCCGGTATTAAGCTTGGTTTAACAGTCGGCTTTGCCATCGGCAGCACCAATCGCCGGCCGGGCAAACCTACCTGCCAGGCAAGGGAAAAGAGAGGATGATTGCGCTGGACATAAAAACCTTTATCCAGGGCCTTCCAAAAGCCGAGCTGCATGTACATGTCGAGGGGACCCTCGAACCGGAAATGATGTTTGCCTTGGCAGCCCGCAACAGGATTCCCCTCGATTTTGATTCCGTGGAGGCCCTGCGGCAGGCCTACGAGTTTACCAATCTGCAGTCTTTCCTGGACATATATTATGCCGGTGCCCGGGTTCTGAGAAAGGCAAAAGATTTTGATGACTTGGCCTGGGCTTACCTTGAAAAGGCACATGCCCAGAATGTGCGGCACGTCGAGATTTTTTTTGATCCCCAGACCCATACCACGCGCGGTATCTCATTTGGTACCGTGATGACCGGCCTGTGTCGGGCTCTGGCCCGCGCCCGTGAAACGCTGGGACTGTCAGCCCACCTAATCATGTGCTTTCTGCGCCATCTCAGCCCGGGAGATGCGTTGCAGACCCTTTTACAGGCCCAACCCTACCGGAAGCACATTACAGCGGTTGGATTAGATTCTTCAGAAGCCGGCTATCCACCCAAACTTTTTACAGACGTGTTTGCCCGTGCGCGTGAAGGCGGGTTTCTGACTGTGGCGCACGCCGGTGAGGAGGGGCCGCCCGATTATATCCGGCAGGCGTTGGCCTTGCTGAAAGTGGCGCGCACTGACCACGGTGTCCGTTGCCTGGAAGATGAGGCCCTGGTCCGGGATCTAAGAAGAAAGCAGGTGCCGTTGACCGTCTGTCCGCTGTCGAATGTAAAATTGAAAGTGTTTGAATCGTTGGCCCGTCATAATGTGAAGGCACTGATCGATAGTGACCTGTGCGTGACCATCAACTCGGACGATCCGGCCTACTTCGGAGGCTACATCAATGAGAATTTTTTAGCGATTTGCAAAGCTTTTGGCCTGACGCATCAAGACCTTCAGCGCTTATCCCAAAATGCATTTAGGGCGGCCTTTATTGGTAAAGATCTCCGACAACACTATCTAAACGAGCTTGACCGGTATGCGCGAAGGTATATCTAATTGTCTGGTAACAAAAGAAAAATAAAACACAATGCCTACGCGGAGATGCCAAACAGGCGACAGGTATTGTCCCAGATGGTGTCCGCCAGTGTGTCGACATCCGTCCGGGTTACGTCCGCCAGCTTAAGTAAAACCGATTTGACAAAGGCGGGCTCATTGCGGCGGTGGCGGTTTTTCTGGGGAGCCGGGGTCAAGTAGGGTGCATCGGTTTCGATCAGGAGGCGTTCCGGCGGAACCATGGCGACTTGGCTGCGGAGCAGGCGCCCCCGTTGCTGGATGGTAAGGATGCCGGTAATTCCGATGTAAAAACCCTTTTCCAGGTAACGTTCAAGTTCCGCATTGGTACCGCTGAAACAATGCACCACCCCGGTCCGGCGGGAATGGGGATGTTGGTCCAATAATTCCAACAGGCGCCCTTGGCTGTCGCGTTCATGGAAAATAAGCGGCAGTCCGAGTTCGTCTGCGATTGCGAGCTGCTGGAGAAACCATTTTTCCTGGATATCCTGCGGGGAATACATCCTGTTGAAATCAAGGCCGATTTCACCCCACGCCCGAACGTTGGGGTTGGCTGCCAGGTTTTGCAGGGTGCTTAAGACTTTTGTGTTGCAGCTGCTGGCGTCATGCGGGTGGATGCCTACCGCCGCGTACAGCCCGGGGTGCCCTTCCGCCAGGGCCAAGCCTTTGGCAGATCGATCCGCATTGATGCCGGCTATCAGCGCAGCCGCTACATCATTGGCGGCCATGCGTTCAAGCACCGCAGACCAGTCTTTTTCAAAAGTTCGATCATCGAGATGGCAGTGGCTGTCAAATAGCTTCATCATCTTTTCCTTGTTGCGTCTGCAACCGGAGAACCCGGAATGCCGCTGGCGGTTTAACACACGCCGGCCTTCTCTTCAATAGCCCACGCCTTAAAAGTGCGCGCAATACAACCTATGGGTTGCGGCGGCACGCCAAAATAGGGTTGCATTTAAATTGGGTATATGCTTTTTTGCATCTTTTAATGTGACTATGTAGTGAGAACCAATTTTGGAGGCCATTGTAAAATACCGGTAATACCCGCTCAGCGAGAGATCATTTTCAAAATGCCCGCACCCCGCTTGGATCGCTGCTCGCCCCGGCCACAGAAGGTATCTATTCTTTTTTGCAACGGCTTCAATTAAATCATACATGGCGATGTACGCCCGGAGGTTAGCAATGTTCAAAATTGTTCGTCGCGAAGAGATGGCAGAAGGGACGGTAATACTCAACGAAATTGAAGCCCCCCTGATTGCCCAAAAAGCCAAACCCGGCCAATTCGTAATCCTGAAGGCCAATGAAGAAGGCGAGCGGATTCCGCTGACCATGGCCGACACGGACACGGAAAAAGGTACGATTACAATCATCTACATGGTTGTTGGGAAATCTACGGCCATTTTCAAGGATCTGACCGTGGGCGATATCTACCAGGATGTGATCGGCCCGCTCGGGAAAGCCACCCATATTGAAAAAGTCGGCAAGGTCGTCTGTGTGGGCGGTGGAACCGGGGTTGCGGTTTTGCACCCGATTACGCGTGCCTTGAAAGAGGCCGGCAACGACGTGACATGTATTATCGGAGCCCGTAATAAGGACCTGCTGATCCTTGAAAAAGAGATGGACGCGGCTTCGCACGATCTGAGAGTGTGCACCGACGATGGTTCTTACGGCCACCATGGTTTCGTGACCGAGGTCATGCAGGCGGTCATCGAAGCCGGGGATGTTAAGCTGGTCGTGGGGATCGGGCCGGTGCCCATGATGAAGGCCTTGAGCGGCATTACAAAAAAATACGACGTGCCGACCATGGTCAGTCTCAATCCGATTATGGTTGACGGCACCGGTATGTGCGGGGGCTGCCGGGTGACCGTGGGTGGTGAAACCAAATTTGCGTGTGTGGACGGCCCCGAGTTTGACGGCCATAAAGTGGATTATGACGAATTGATGCTCAGGTTGCAGGCCTACCTCGCAGAGGAGCGCCGGTGTCATGAGGATTACTGTACGATCCGGGATGCCCAGTAGCGTCCACCCAGAGACGGTATCTTTTGGCCCGGAGCGGCGTTTTCGCCCTTTTGAGATCCTCGACATAGCGTCTGCTATGCCTGCGGTCTCAAAAGTGCTCAAGCCTTGCTCCGAACCAAAACCTACCGCTTCTGGGAGGACACCATAGCGAAATTTCGGTTTATGAAAAGAAAGAAAAGGTATTTGCAGTTATATTTTTACGGAGGAGAAAATGGCGAAAAAGAATGCGGTCCCGCGGGTGGCAATGCCCGAACAGGAGCCCCAGGTCAGGGCGCGCAACTTTCTGGAAGTACCCACCGGTTATACGGTTAAAATGGCCCAGGAAGAGGCGGCGCGTTGTTTGCAATGCCGTAAGCCGGGCTGCGTGGCCGGCTGTCCGGTGGAGGTGGATATCCCGGGTTTTATCAATTTGATTACCGAAGGTGATTTTACCGGGGCCATCCGGGACCTCTGGGGCAAGAATGCCCTTCCGGCGGTTTGCGGTCGGGTTTGCCCCCAGGAGATTCAGTGCGAAGGGTTGTGCATTGTCGGCAAGAAGGGCGAGCCGGTGGCCGTTGGCAACCTGGAGCGCTTTTGCGCAGACTGGGAGCGGGAGAATGGGACCGGTGAACTGCCGCCGGTTCAGCCGTCCACCGGAAAGAAAGTGGCCGTTGTCGGCTCCGGGCCTTCCGGGCTTACCGTGGCGGGCGACCTTATTGTAAAGGGGCATGACGTCACTATTCTGGAAGCGTTCCACAAGCCCGGCGGGGTCTTGGTATACGGCATTCCGGAATTCCGTCTGCCCAAAGCGATCGTCGCCCAGGAAGTCAATTTTCTGGAGCGGCTGGGCGTCAAGGTGGAATGCAACGCGGTTGTCGGCCGCACGGTTTCCATCGACGAACTATTCGAGCAGGGCTACGATGCGGTGTACGTCGGCGTGGGCGCCGGCCTGCCCCGCTTTATGAACATTCCCGGCGAGAACTATGTGGGCATCCTGTCCGCCAACGAATACTTGACCCGGGCTAATTTAATGAAAGCCTATGAATTCCCGAAGGTGGACACCCCGATTCCGCTTGGTAAAAAAGTGGTCGTCCTCGGGGCCGGGAATGTCGCCATGGATGCGGCCCGGACCGCCATGCGGCTTGGCGCGGAAGAGGTCAAAATCGTCTACCGTCGCTCCCGTGATGAAATGCCGGCCCGCGTGGCGGAAATTCACCATGCGGAAGAAGAGGGCATCGAGCTCTTTCTGCTCACGAATCCCACCAAGTACCTGGGCAATGAAAAGGGGCGCCTGACCGGCATGGTCTGCCTCCAGATGGAACTCGGTGAACCGGATGAATCCGGCCGCAGAAGCCCGGTTCCCATCGAGGGGTCTGAATTCGAGATCGAATGCGACCTGTGCGTCGTGGCGGTCGGTTCCGGGGCCAACCCGCTGCTTACCAGTGAAACGCCTGATATGCAATTGAACCAGTGGGGGTATGTCATTGCCGAACCGGAAACCGGAAAGACCACCAAACGCGGGGTCTGGGCCGGGGGCGACATTGTCACCGGTGCAGCCACCGTGATCCTGGCCATGGGGGCCGGGCGGGAGGCGGCCAATTCCATCGACAAGTTCCTCGAGCTGGGGTGGTAAGCAAGGAGGGTTCAAGGCTAAAAGGTTCAGGGGTTCAGAGGTTGAAAACTAAAATCCCTGAACAGTCCCCAAAAAATCGCGAGTTTTCTACTAGTTAAATTTGCAAGCCCGCCGGAATTGCCTCCGGTGGGCTTTTTGTTTAGGTTGAGCTTACAATTATATCAAGGGCGGCATAACTAATTGGATCAACCCCCTCCCGCGAGGGGAGGGGCGCTATTTTGCGTGAAGGTTCCATTGGTCGAATAATATCTGGGTTAAGGCGGCGACGGCATTGATCCCCCTCCCTTGACGGGAGGGATTAGGGGAGGGTGAACTATCGGACGAAGAGTTCTTCCAATTGAATGAACGACTGTTCCTCAAGCAGCAAACAGCTCCAGCCAGGATTTAAACCGAATCACTTTATCAGAGCCGTAGGATTCGATTTCCGCCAATATTTCTCCGACCGTTTTCTCGCGTCCGTTGCCGTTGCCGTTTTTCGAGAAGAACTTGTCGGCAGAGCCGATGATTTGTTCTTCGATGGAAACCGGGCGCATGTCGCGGATGGGTAGCGGTAAATTGTGTGTGACAATGTCTGCGGCCGAGATACCGATGCCGACATGCCTTTCACAGACCAGGGCGTGTCGCGGCAAATCCAGACCGTCCAGCATCTTTCTACCCAGCGTACCGTGCAGCAGGTAGGGGTGTCTGCCGTGGCACCCCAATGATTCGGCCACCGTGGCGTGGATACCGATATCATGCAGCATGGCGGCTTCCGCGATAAAATCCAAGTCCGGTTCGAGGTGCGGGACCTTGGCGGCGACAGTGAGTGCCTTTTGGGTGACCTGCTCGCTGTGGTGGACCAGGGTCGCGTAGCTCTTTGTTCCGGGCTGGTAGAACTTTTTTATGATATCGATAGGTTCCATAAGACCGAATATTTTATGAAAATTATTCTGCGTTCCTGGAAAACCGCACAGAATGCAAAACCCCCCCTGAAAACCAGACCACAAACAGCTCTTCTATATTTGAATAATGGTATAGAATCCATTGTGTAGAAAAAATTTCATAAAATATCTGGGCTAGGATTTGCCGGCCAGCAGGACGCCTTCGATGAACGGGTCGATACCGCCGTCGAGCACCTGGTTCACATTGCCGATGTCGAGGCTGATGCGGTGGTCTTTTACCATCTGGTAGGGATGCAGGACATACGATCTGATTTGGCTGCCCCAGGCAATATCGTCCTTACCGTCGTGGATTTCCTGTAGTTTTTCGTCCTGGCGTTTCTTTTCATCCTGATACAGGCGGGCCTTGAGAACTTTCAGTGCCATTTCCTTGTTGCGATGCTGCGATTTTTCCTGCTGGCACTGGACGACGATGCCGCTTGGCAGGTGGGTGATCCGCACGGCGCTGGATGTCTTGTTGACGTGCTGGCCACCGGCTCCGCTGGCCCGGTAGACATCAATCCGCAGGTCTTTTTCTTCCACATCGATCACAATTTCCTGGTCGAGTTCCGGGTAGACAAAGACGGAAGCAAATGAGGTGTGGCGTTTTCCGCTCGCATTGAACGGGGAAATGCGGACCAGGCGATGGACGCCGTTTTCCGATTTGAGGTACCCGTAGGCGTTTTGGCCGGTTACCGTAATGGTAACGCCCTTGATGCCCGCTTCCTCGCCAGGCTGGTAATCGATCACGGAGGGCTTGAAGCCTTTTTTTTCGATCCAGCGCAGGTACATGCGGAAGAGCATTTCAGCCCAATCCTGGGCCTCGGTCCCGCCGGCCCCCGCATTGATGGAGACAATGGCATTGTTCTGGTCCGATTCGCCGTCCAGCATCATTTCCAGACTTAGCTTGTCGGTGCCGGATTCGATGGCGGTGACCTGCTGGGCGACCTCCGCGAGGGACTCCTGGTCAGATTCCTCCAGGGCCATTTCCAACAGGAGTTCGCTCTCTTCCAGTTGGTCAACCAGCTTGGTAAAAGCTTCGACCTTCGTGGTGAGTTGGGTGCGTTCCTTCAGGATGGCGGTTGATTTTTCAGGTTGGTCCCAGAAACCATCTCTGGTTAGAAGGTGTTCGATTTCTTCCAGTCTTTTTTGTTTGCCCGCCAGGTCAAAGATACCCTCGGAGATCTTCAAGTTTTTGCTGAAGCCCCTTTATCTTCTGTTTTAATTCTGCGGACATGGTGCAACCCCTTTCATATAGAACCCGTCTCAAAAAAGTCTTTTGGCCCAAACTCGGCGTTGGGCGCTCATATCAAGTCCTCAAAATACTGAAGTATTTACCACGCAAGGCACTGGCTTCGCTGGCGCCTCCGGGTTGATATTCGCGGCCGCATTGATTTTGAACCAAAATCCGTATTTTGAGATAGGTTCTCGCTTAATAGCCTAACATTAACATGTGCAGCGACTTATTACACCAAAATTATTGCTTATTGCAATTTGTTTTTACTGCCCCGGCAGGATCCGGTCTGCCCAGCCGATGAAGGTGTTCAGCCCTTTCGGTTTTTGAGGCGGGCGATGAGGTTACGACCACCGATTATGAGGGTCACGAGTAGGCATCCCCACGCGAAGAGGTCTCCGATGCGGGTGTAGAGACTGACCGTGGTCATCAAGGGTAAGCTCTGGGTCAGGGCGGCGGGTGTATTCAGTTCGGAGGCCTTCAAGACCCGGCCAACGGGATCGATAAAGCCGCTGATACCGGTGTTGGCTGCCCGTGCCAAAGCCCGGCGGTTTTCAACGCTCCGGAAGACGGCCATGGAAAAGTGTTGGCGGGGGGCACTGGTTTTACCAAACCAGGCATCATTGGTAATGTTGACCAGAATGTCTGTTTGGTTGTTTACCATCGCCCGGGAGAGGGCCGGAAAGATAATCTCATAACAGATCTGGACCCCCAACCGCCCACCCTGCCAGGCAATGGCTTTGCCCTCCTCGCCAGGGATGAAGTCCCCTACCTGCGCAACCATCTTGCCGATAAAGGGCAGCCATTCTTTCAACGGTACATACTCCCCATATGGCACCAGGTGGACTTTTTCATAATGATCGACGACCCGGCTTTGGACATCGAACAATACTGCACTGTTGTGATAGGCGGTGCGCCCGTTGTAACGGACGGCCGTCGGGGTGCCGATGAGATGATCGGTTTTGGTCTGGCGGATACCCTCCTGCAGCAGATCGGTCATGGGGCGATTATGACCGATGAAAAAAGGCGTCGCGGTCTCCGGCCAGACAATGAGATCCGGTTTGTCCCGGCTCGCAAGGTCGGCCAGATGGTTGTATTTCTCGATGGTCGTCCGCTGAAATGTTCGATTCCATTTTTTATTCTGGTCAATATTGCCTTGCAGCACGGCAATCTTTTTGCGTGGTGCCTGTGCGGTCTCCCGGTCGATGGCCTGGATGCGGGTAAGGCCATATCCCCATATAAGGCCGGATACAATCAGAACGAGCACACCGCCCCCTGCGATGGTTTTTCTGGATACCGCGGCTGTCTGCCAGTTTTTGCGGCGCAACCCCAGGGTGGCGAGCAGCACGGCAGCGTTGTTCAGGGCCAGCCAGAATGAGATGCCGTAAACACCGGTGAGGTCGGCCACCTGGATGAAGGGCAGGCTGGCATATTGCGAATAGCCCAGCAGTTCCCAGGGAAACCCGGTAAACAGCATGGCCCGCAGAAACTCAGTGGCGGTCCAGAACACGGGCACAAAGAGCAGCAGCCAGACGGGCTGTGAAATAAGGGTAATCAGGCCGGCGAACAGGGCCGGATAGAGCGCCAGGTAAGCAGCCAGCAGGACCAGTAAGGGGATGCAGAGGTAGAGCGGCAGGTGGCCGTATATTTTCATGGTATACGCCGCCCAGTAGACCAGTGAGATGAAATGAACCAGGCCGGTAGTAAAACCCAGCCGAAAACCGCCGGCAAAAGAGGCCCTGCGCAGGGTCAGCAGCAGCGGTACAAGGGCAAAAAAGGCCAGGGCCGGCTGACCGATTTTGGGGAAGGCCAGGGTGAGCAGCAGGCCGCTGGCTATGGCGGCCGGTAGTTCATACCGGTATGTATCCAACGCGGGTCGCACGATTGGGTCTGCCTCTAAGGTCAGGTGAAGTTGACGTGGGCCAGGTATTCCTTGACGCCGATGATAGCGGCATTGAACACCCGGTTGCCGGTCATGATGACGTGGACATTGTCAGCCGCGTTACAGATGTTGGCAAACGTGGGGCCGATGACCGCGGCCGGGTCTTTGGCATCGGGTTGCATATTCAATGCCTAGACATAATTGTCTACCCGTTCTTTAATCATATGGAAATAGTTGATTTCCGCCCCGGTAGTAAGGTTGGTGACGTCTGAAAGACTGCGCGAAAATTCGTCGATGGCTTGCCAGAAGGATTCCAGCAGGACTTTTTTTTCGGGCTTGTTTTCCAGGAAGTAAGCAACAGCCCAGCCGACACTGACGATTTTCAGCAAGGGAATTTCGTATTCCACCGTGACCCGGTTGACACTCTCGTCTTCGGGCAGCATGGCCATGATCCGGTTGAGATCATCCCGGTCGACCGAGAAATTGACGAGATTCTCACTGACTTTTTCAAGGCTGGTATCTGCGTTTGAGGCCTTGGCCATGGTCCCTCCACGTTGTGCCCCCTGCAAACGGCATCTTTTGGCCCAGAGCGGCGTTTTCGCGATTTTGAGCACGCAGTGAAGCTTCGGCGCTATCCTCAAAATAGCGTCCCCTATGCCTGTGGTTTCAAAATTGCTCAAGCCTGGCTCTAAACCAAAACCTACCACTTGCAGAGGGGTACAATAATAAATAAGATATGCCGACATAGCATTAATCGCGCCATTGTACAACTCGCCGGGGCAGAACGCTATTTACTATATATTGTGGCTGATAGGGTGTTGACACACAATATATATAGCTGTATTCTTAAAAAGTACGCGGTTTGATCGACAGTGCCATTTTTGTATTATCGAGGAAGAGGAGAAATATCATGGCTATGATGACAGTGGAACGACTGCATGGTCTGTTTGACGAAAATCCTGAAAAGAATGCCCTGGCGTGGCCGGGAAAATGCCACGACTGCGGCTGTGAGGTCAACGTGACCGCCCTGCCCATGGAAGACGGCATCCATATCAACGGCGGCAGCATATACGAACCCACCAAAGACCACTTTTTCCTGAAGTGCGACACCTGTTTTGAAAAGGACAGCCTGTTGAGGAACTACCAGGATTGCGAGGTGTACAGCCGGGTGGTGGGCTATCTGCGGCCGGTCGGCCAGTGGAACGATGCCAAGGCCCAGGAGTTTCAAGATCGGGGGCTGTTTGACAAAAGTCTATAGTAGACCAATAACCTGAACCTCCCTTAAAATAGTTGACATGCGAACGCTAGGCTGAATGCAGCGCTGGATGGAATGCCGGCCATTTATGGGGAGGTCCCAGGATTACATATCTAGTGCCGATATAGCGCTAATCTAACATCTGTTCTCTTATCGTGTCCCTGTTTTTCTTTAATTCTTTAAGCGCGTTTCCGTAGTCTTTCACAATTTTTCGGATGGTATCATCGGTAGCATAATCTCGTTGCCGCCATCTGGCGTAGGGCTTGAAATCATCAATGTTACTATCTATCCATTCGCTATAATCATCGGCGACCTTAGAACGATTAAAAGCTTGCAACGCACTTATCAAATTACTTGAAACCTCGGCGACCTCGCTGTTGAAATGATCAACACTTTTTGATCCTTTAACTTTTTTATAAAAAGCGCGTGCGGCTTTGTAGGCAGCATCTACCTTCTTGTCCTGTTGCCGAAAAGCCCTTTCACCGCGTGCCATAAAACTAACCATATCATCGTACTCTGACTCGGCAGCGTCGCCGATGGACTCCAGGGTCAGCTTCAGCGACTTTAGCAGTCTTTTTAGCTTTTTATCCGTCTCACTTCTAATCTCGTCATTCAATTCGCCGATGTAACGATCTTTTTTCTGGGTAAAGACATCTAATTTGGCCTTGTATCTTCTTATGGCTTTGTCCGGTTCGGAGCCACCCACGGAATCATACGCCTTGTCCAGGTTTTTTAGCGCCTTGGTGATGCCGCTGCCCAGACGGATACCGAAGATGCCGGTTCGGGAGGGTTTCTTCCGTTCGGCCAGTTCTTCGTAATCATCTTTTGCCTTGAGCCATTTACCTTTCCAGTTTTTGCCGGCGGCCATGGCGTGCGGCACAACAGAAGATGACAAGAACAAGACAGCGACCACTGCCAACATGATCCTTACACGGCGTCCAAAGTTTGATTGCGAATAACGACTGCCTGCCTGCGGGGATATTGTAGCCATGGTGTTCTCCTTGATAAATGGTTAACGTTTGCTCTGGCCTAGAAACGAAGTTTACATAGCCAACGGGACCTCCGGACTATTCAGACGAAACCACCTGTCCGTCAGTAAAATAACCGGGTTCGTCAATTTGTATGTGCTTGAACTGATTTGGGAAGATGTTGGAATATTAACAATAACCTGGAAGTAATGTCAAGACGGTCGGGACCTTAGATGATCCGGGCTGTTAGGCCTATCCGCAAAATGGGCAACCCCGCATTGCGGATAAAGTCGGCAAGGAGAATAGATTGTGGGCGCGTTTTTTTGTTCTTGCTGATATGCCTTTTAGCGGCGGGAGGTGGCTTGGATTTTTTGTCCTACCCCGATCTACGTTTCTATGAAAGCGTTATCTGCCGGGCGGGTTCATATAGCGAGCAGATAATGCCGGATCTATAAACGAGATGTTTTCCCTTACTTCTTGCCGTTATCTTCTACCTCAACGCCGTGGGCCTGGGCGTCCTTTTCGGCGTCTTCAGCTTTAACGGCGGCTTTGACCGCCTTACGGGCGGTTTTTTCGACCTGTTGTTCCGCTTCCTGTAAAGCCTTCTCCGCCTTTTCCATTTCGGCCGCATCCTGCTTATGCGTCTGGAGGGTTTCCAGTTCCTGCCGGGCGGTTTCCAATCGCCGGCGGGCTTTCTCCGCATTCTGCTCGGCCGTCTCCACATTTTTACGGGCTTTTTCCAGATTGTCCATTGCGGCAGCCATCTCACCCGGGGGCCCTTCTTCGGGCTCGGCGTCGAGGTCAATGTCCTCGGCGGCCAGGACCAGCGCCGTGGTCGGCAGCTGTGTTAATAGCTCGCCGCAGGGGTTGCCGAAAGGACCGGCTATCGTCTGCTGGTTGAACCGAAAGGGCATAAAGACCAGGCTGGCATCATTTGAATAGGCCACGACCGATTCAGGTCCGGCATTCATGACCACTTCGGTGGCCGCTTCGATCCGGGCTTCTTCCAGGGTGGCATTCAAATCGGCTATGTTTTTCCCGGAGGATTGGTCGTAACCGGCGGCCAGCACCCGTATGTTGGACCGGTCCCACTCTGGGCTGCGGGTCATCAGGTGGGTGAGCAGCAGCATGAGGCGGCCGGTGGCATCATCCCACCACCAGATGTCGATGCGTCTTTCATGCGGTGGTGTTTCCAAGGGGTCCTTTTTAGGATCCAGAATAATGATGTTCTTTCCCAGGCGAAAGGTGGCTTGCAGGTTCCTGGTAAATCTCACAGCCCGGGCTTCCTTGATATTTTCCGGCGTGTGATCAAACCAGTTCAGGAGCATGGTGTTCGCTTTGAGGGGACCGATACCAAAAGATTGCAACAGGGTTGCGATACCGCTCTGTAGATCCGGGGTCAGCACAACCAGGGGAAAAGCGTTTGAATTGACCGCTCGCAGTTCCTTGCGCAGTTCAGCCTCGGTTTCCTGGTATTGTTTGAGCTTACGGGCACCCTGGCCGGCCACCATCTGAACAGCAGTTGTCGAGCCGCTGCCGCCTTCTACCCAGGCGGCGAATTGCATCAGTTTGGCACGGCGGTCGGGATTGTCGGAAAAGGCCAGAATGTGCGGCCGCCAGTCCCGGTCGTGTTCAGGTTCAGCGGCCGCCTCCTTCAGGTTTTCCAGGGCGCGGTGGATGGTGTAGGAGCGACGGCCGTCCGCCCAACGGGAGGGGCCGGCGGTTCTTTTCAGGTACTGGTAGATGGCAAACAGCAGGGAAACGGCGATGAGGCCGGTTTTTAGATCGATGGCCAGCATGGCGCCGAGACAGGCCAGGCCGCCCGCGAGGCTCAGGCGTTGATCAAACCACCTGAAGCGGGGGCGAAAGGATGGGCTGGCCGCCCGGGCCTCGAACCAGGTGGCGTAGTTCAACAGGCCGTAAGAGATCAAAAAAAACATGGACACGACCGGTGCGATCAGGTTCAGGTTGCCGATGGCGATGGTTCCAAAGGCGATTGCTGCCGCGAGCAATACACCCCGGCGCGGGTTGTTGGCCGTTCCGGTTCCTTTGGCAAACGGGTTCAGAACGGGGAATATTTTGTCGCCGGCCAGGGACTGCAGAATACGCGGTGCGCCCAGAAATGAGGCCATGGCCGAAGAGAGGGTAGCTGCAATCACGCCGGCATCGATCAGAGGTCCGAAGACGGCCGCCTGTCGCATGGCACCGTAATCACCGGCCAGAACCTTCTGGGGCAGGGCACCGGCAAATAACAGGGCGACGGTAAAATAAACCACGATAGAAATGCCTACGGCCAGAAAGGTACCCATGGGTAAGCTCTTTCCCGGATCCTTCAAGTCACCGGACATACTGACCCCCTGGGTGAAGCCGGTAACCGCCGGGAAAAAAATGGCAAACAGGACCCAGAAGCCGGGACCGCCGTCGATAGAGGTCCAGCTTTGCGCAAAGGTACCCGGAGTCCAGGCCGCCAGGCTGCCGGCGTAAAAGGAGCCCAGGGCGGTCACCAGCAACACCATGACCACATACTGGAATTTGGTGGCCAGGTCGGCCCCGATCCAGGCCAATAAGAAAAGCGCCGCCAACGCGATTGCGGCGATGGCCCGCGGCGGCAGAGACGGGTTGACCAACATGGCACAGACAGCTTCACCGAAGCCGATACAATAAAATGCGATAGAGACCGACTGGGCCAGAAACAGGACCAGGCCGATGGCGCCACCGAATTCAAGCCCCAGGGTCCTGGAGATCAGATAATAGTCGCCGCCGCCTTTTACCCTGAGGTTGGTGGCAATGGCCGCCAGGGAGATGCTGGTCAGGACCGAGATGAGATTGGCAATCCCGATGATGACCAAGGCTTTGAACAGGCCGGCATTTCCGACGACATATCCCAGTCTTAAAAAGAGGATGATACCCAGGATGGTCAAAACACTGGGCGTGAAGACGCCACCGAAGGTTCCCAGGCCGGCGGTCGGCTGAGGATCACCTGGTTTTGCAGGGGTTTCGGTCTGCATGCAACTCGTCCTTCCAGCGGGGTTTCACAGGGCGGTAAGACTACAAGCTATCTCAAAAAACGGATTTTGGTTCAAGGTGCGGCGAGCGCTACATTCGAACCGGAGGAATACTGTTGTATTTCGAGGAGTTGGTCCGTCCTACAATCAGCAATATTCCTGACAGAGGCGATTTACTCGCCAATTTGGCGCCCAACACCGAGATTGGGCCAAAAGACTTTTTGAGATAGCTTCTATTCCAACCGTCCGATATCACTTGAAGACCATACTACATACCGATAAGGGACGCAATCTGGCGCATAAAAAAAGACCCGTGTGCGATACACCGGGCCTTTTTGGTTGGTTGTTTCAGTCTTGCGGTTACAGAAGTTGTCTTGGCGACAAACGCCTGTCTCCGAATGTGTTTAGGATTTCTCTTCGGTTTCCTGCTTGGCTTCGTGGGTTACCTGCTCCTGGGAATCAGAGGCGTCCTGGATAGGGTCGGGATCGTTGATCCCTTTCTTGAAGCTTTTAATACCTTTGCCGATACCACCCATCAATTCCGGCAGTTTCTTGCCGCCGAAAAGAATCAAAACGATTAAGAGGATGACAAAAAGTTCCATACCGCCGGGAAAGCCCATCATAGTGTTAATCTCCTGCTATTAGAAGCTATCTCGACACCTATTTTGAGATAGCTTCTAGTGAAAAGTCAGTCCATTGGACGATTATAAAGATCACACGGGCCTTTGAAAGTCAACTGACTTTTTGTGGTGACTACTTTTTGGGTGAAGACAGAATGCCTTTACTCGGGCAGCCTTGTTTGCAGTCGCAATCGGTCTCGCATCCATCCGGGACCACGCCCCCTTCGCGGTATTCATCCACTGCTTTGTGCAGGGCTTTTACGGCCAACTGGATGCAATGGTGTTTCTTGACGGGAATGGCGACCAGAACTTTGAAAATATCACCGTCATTCAATGATTTGGCAAAATCCAGATCCTTGCCCTTGATCAGATCGACCGCGGCCATGGCTGCGGAAATTGCCCCGGGGCAGCCCAGCACCTGGTAACTGGCATCTGTAATGACGTCATTGTCAATTTTGAGAAACACTTTCATGGTGTCCCCGCACGAACCGAGAAACTCCGACACCTGATCGGCATCGGCCATTGCGCGCATATTCGGTTTTTCCAGGTAGTACTTGATGGCTGTCTGTGAATACCCGGTTTCGGCAAGCATGGCGGCCTCACCGGTCTCTCCCGGTTGCGACATGATCTGACTCATTTTCGGTCCTTTTTTGAATGATTTGGAGTGGGTAAAAATGAAAAATATACAATATGAGCGATAAATAATTCTGTCAAGGGGTTGAAATTCGGCAATAATGAGCATATACTCTAAAAGATAAACAACAATAATAGGCTGTCAACCCATATACTAAGACAACTGATAGGAGATGAGGATGTACAGATTGATTTTAGTTGATTCGGCCGGGGATACATTTTCAAAAATGTTGCCGGCCCTGCAAGAAGATAAGCGCGTGTTGCTCTGCCAGGCTGATTCCGGTATTGCCGCTTTTGATGCATTATCCCGTGGAGCCTGGGATCTGGCCCTGTCTGATGAGCAACTCACTGATATGACTGGATTAGAATTTGCCCGCCGGCTGGTTGCCCGTTACCCGCTTGTCAACTGTGCCCTTGTAAGTTCAATGGCGGACACCGAATTTCACGAAGCGACTGAGGGGCTAGGAATTATAGCCAAACTTCCCCCGGATCCTGATCAGGACCATGCCGGGGAACTACTGCAGAAACTTGAATCCATCTTGAGGCTCCAGGGCGGACCGCCTGTAACCCTCTCTTGAAAAATTATGAGCAAAAGACCGAAAAAGGCTTGATACAGGATTTTCAGCCACCATATTATGGGCATAAGCTCGAAATGTGGTTTGTATTGGATTGCAGTTTGCGAAATGGAAAAAGCAATGATCATCAGTATAGCCAGCGGAAAAGGCGGAACAGGTAAAACCACGGTGGCGACCAATTTGGCCCGAGCGGTAGACGGGGAAGTCCGGTTCCTGGATTGTGACGTGGAGGAACCCAATGCCCACCTATTTCTGAACCCGACAATCACCGAAACATATGAAATTAGTATCGATATACCGGTAGTGGATGGCTCCCGCTGTACCAGGTGCGGCTTGTGCGCTGAGTTATGCCAGTTTAAGGCTATTGCTGTTTTGCCGGAAGCGGTACTGACGTTTCCTGAACTGTGCCACAGTTGCGGGGGGTGTTTCGAGGTCTGTACAGAAAATGCCATCAACCGGGGAAAGCGGACTATCGGTGTGATTGAAAAGGGTCAGCTAAATGGTATTCGGTTTAGACATGGCCGTCTGCGTATTGGCGAGGCAATGGTCCCCCCTTTAATTGCGGCCGTCAAATCCTGCAAACAATTCGCCGGCCTGACCATCATTGATGCCCCACCGGGCACATCCTGCCCGGTGATCACCAGCATGCGCGGGACTGATTTCGTATTGCTCGTTTCCGAACCGACGCCGTTTGGTCTGCATGATCTGAAATTGGCTTTAGAGGCCGTGAGGTTTCTCGGAATTCCCTGCGGCCTGATCATCAATCGTGCGGATTTGGGCACGGGGGATACGGCTGCCTACGCAAAACGGGAAAACATTCCCATCCTGATGGAGATTCCCTTTGATAGGCGGATAGCAAAGGCCTATTCACGCGGGAAGTTGATTGTGGAGGCGTTTCCGGAGTGGGTGGAAAAATTCAAGGCACTGCCGGCTGTAATCGATCGTATTGCCAGCGGCCGGTTTCCGGGTTCGGAAGGCGAAAGAGAATAAGTTATGCGAGAACTTGTTATCGTGAGCGGGAAGGGCGGCACTGGAAAAACAAGCCTTGTGGCAGCGTTTGCATCGCTGGCCAAGAACTGCGCTTTCTGTGACGCAGATGTGGATGCAGCCGACCTGCATTTACTTCTAACGCCGAAAAATAGAGCAAGTCACGATTTCCAGGGTGGGTGCGAAGCCGTTATCCAGCCGGACAGGTGCAGCGCGTGCGGTACCTGCCGCGACCTTTGCCGGTGGGATGCGATTGATGCTTCTTTCAAGGTGGATCCCGTGGCCTGTGAAGGCTGCGGTGTCTGTGTGTGGTTCTGCCCGGAGAATGCCATCGACTTTCCCGTCAAGACCTGTGGTCAGTGGTTCATTGCGGATACGCGTTTTGGCCCGCTGGTGCATGCCCGTCTCGGGATAGCGGAAGAGAACTCGGGCAAGCTGGTGACCTTGGTTCGCCAGGAGGTAGAAAACCTGGCTGCCATCACGGGACGGGATTTGATCCTTACCGACGGACCTCCTGGGGTCGGCTGCCCCGTCATTGCTTCACTGGGCGGGGCAGCCGGCCTGGTTATTGTAACGGAGCCAACCGTTTCCGGGTTGCACGACCTGAAGCGGGTGGTACAACTGGCCGCGCATTTCAAGGTTCCGGCGATGGTTTGTATCAATAAATCTGATCTCAATGGTGACATGGCCAAGCAAATTGAGGCCTATGCGGAAGAAAGCGGCTTGCCCGTAGTGGGTAAGATTCCGCATGAGCCCGCCTTTATCGAGGCCATGGTGCAGGGGCAGACCATCATGGAATTCAGCCCCCAATCACCAGCGGCCGGCAATATTGAAGAAATCTGGTATAAGATCGAAACAAACTTAGGTTAATCAAAAAGGAGAAGATGAATGGAAAACGGCAGAATAGCGGTTCCCTCGGTTGAAAATGGTGGCTTGGAAGGTGTTCGGTCAGGCCATTTTGGACACTGCGATGTATTTACCCTGGTGGACGTTGAAGGCGGACAAATTAAAGCGGTTTCCACCCTGCCCAACAAAGAACATTTGCAGGGTGGTTGTATGGTGCCGGTAAACCTGCTGGCCAATAACGACGTCAATGCCCTGATCGTCGGCGGTATTGGGATGCGGCCGTTGATGGGGTTCCGGCAGGTCGGGGTCGATGTTTACCACGATGCGGAGCGTGCCGACATCAGGCCGGTGGTTGAAGACCTCATTGCCGGCGCTCTGCCGATTATCGGGGAGGATCAGGTGTGCGGTGGTGGAAGCGGTCACTGAAAAGACAGGAGTAAGGGCAATGAAATTGGCGATAACATCTCGAGGGACCAATCTCGATGCAGCGGTGGATAAACGTTTCGGCCGGGCACCCCATGTCCTGATCGTGAATCCGGATACGCTTGAATATGACGTCCTGGACAATAGCGAGAATCTCAATGCATTCAAGGGGGCCGGTATTAATACCGCTGTAATGGTCAGCGGCTGCGGTGTCGGGGTTTTGATTACAGGCTACTGCGGGCCGAATGCGTTCCGGACCCTGGAAGCTGCCAAAATCAAAGTATCCAACGATGCCCGGGGTACGGTGCGAGAAACGATTAAGGAATACACAGCAGGCCGGTGCCGATATCTGGACGACGCCAATGTGGATGGGCACTGGTAGAGTAAAAGGAGGCTACATGCAAAAAGTTGCAATCATTGGTTGTGGGGCCTACATGGATAGCGGGTACGGCTGCCCGGGTGAATGGCGCTGTTTAAAAGCAGCCGCCGGCGGGGAAGGGCAGTTTGAAGCGCCGTCGGCTGTTACGGCCTTTATCAAATGCGAATGTCCGGGCAGGACGGTTGTTCCCAATGTCGGGATGGCGGCCAAGCTGTCGCAGATAAAGCCGGATGTAATCTATTTGAGTTCCTGCCTGGCCAACGCCAAGCCGGATTGTCCTTACACCAGTCCTGAACAGATGATGGCCCTGCTGGAGGCAAAGACAGGGACGAAGGTGGTGGCCGGCACCCACGACTACCAATAGGGCCATCATTGCCTATTGTCTGTATCTGCTGCACCCTTTTTCGGTGCAATAGAAATCCACAGACCGTCTGATGGGCTGTGACGATCAAACTAACAAGGAGGTGAGTCATATGCCGCAGAAAGATGGAACCGGCCCGCTGGGTAAAGGCCCGGGAGTCGGGCGGAATCCGGGATTCTGCCGCCGTGACCCGGAGCGTCAAGGCTTCGGACGCGGCCAAGGCCGTGGTCGTAATCAAGGCTCCGGCATAGGTTCCCGGCCTGGAAAGCCGCAACAACAGGATGAGGTAAAAAGCGAGAACCGTTAACTTATAGACAAGCGGCAGCCTGGGTTTAACCGCAAGGCTGCCGTTTGTCTATTGAAAACCCGTACTACTTGGAAAGGGCATTTTCTACCATCTTGACAAATTGGTTGAACAGGTCGTCGCGACCAAGCCCAAAAGCATCTTCGAAATGTTTTTCACGGATGCGCAGGATCTGGATAACCCCGAATATTTGCCCCCAGAGCAGCAGCATGAGCTGGCGCGGTTTGAGATTGGTTACAAACGAGCCGCTGGCGATGGCCTTTTTAATGGCTGCGGCCGCCATTTCGGCAATCTCATCGGAAACCGCCTGACAGGCCGCATGTCTCTGCCCATAGTCCTCCGGCCTATCGGCGTCATGGTAGACAAAGTACCGGGACTCGTAGATCATGATCAGATCCATGTATTCCGGGTAATCCTCGGAAAAACAAAAGAAAGCCCAGGCAAACTCCTTCATTCCCGCCCGGTCACCCGGGACCAGTTCAGCCGCGGTCTCGAGACTCTCCTTCAAAAGCTGCATGCAACGCAGCACCACTGCCAGGAAAATCTCTTTCTTATTCTTGAAATATAAATAAATGGTGCGCTTATTATATCCAGCCGCATCGGCAATGGCTGGTATGCCCGTCCGGTCATAGCCTTGCTCTACGAATACCTTCAGGGCAATATCTATGATGCGTTGTTCCCGCTGCGCCCGTTCCCAGGCTTTTCGATCGTTGGTACTCATTTTCTCAGGTCCGCGAATTTGGTTGACAATGCATATGAGCGAATGATATTTCACAGTCACGAAACATGAATCACTACAATGAAGTCTACCTGTGTCACGGATGACAGTCAAGGGATAATATGCCGCATACCCCGTTGGAGTTCGTCTTTTTTGCCGCTGTAATCATGTTGGCCGGCTATGTACGGGGCTATGGCGGGTTCGGGTTCTCCATGATCACCGTAGCGGGGCTTTCATTGCTTTTTCCGCCGGCAATCATCGTACCCGGTGTCCTGCTGCTCGAGGTTGTCGCCAGTGCCTATCTCATCGTGGGCAACTGGCGCAAGGTGGCCTGGAAGTCTCTCGGGTGGCTTTCGATTGGGGTAATCCTGGGGACGCCGGCAGGGGGCTGGCTGCTGGGCATTTTACCTGAAAACGTTTTAAAGATCGTTATTGCCGGCATCGTCGTCATCCTGGCGGGACTTTTACGGTCCGGATTTCGACCCAGGCGGGCCATGGGTAAAGGCGGTACCGTGGCAACCGGGCTGGTGTCCGGCTTGTTCAATGGAAGTACCGCCCTGGGAGGCCCACCGGTGGTTCTGTTTTTCTTTTCCTCGCCCGGGGGCGTCGACATATCACGCGCTTCTTTAATTGCTTTTTTCCTGGGGACGGAAATAGTCGCGATAGGAACCTTTGCCGGGATGGGGCTTATCACCATGGAAAGCGTGCGCCTGTTTCTGACCGCCCTGATTCCGATGGGGGTCAGCCTGGTAGTCGGCAAACGGTCCTTTATCCAGACCGATCAGAACGTTTTTCGCAAAAGGGTAATGTTGTATCTGATGTTGCTGGCGGGACTTTTATTCACCAAAACAATGATGGAAGTGTATTAATTTAAAACTTACAGATTAGGTGCCGATAATGAAAATTTCAGAAAAAGGAATGAACGAACGAGACGTATTCGCCCAGTTGGAAGCCTTTCGTAAAGATGATCTGAAGTGGCAGGAAGGGCGGGCATTCGGGTATGTGTTCGACCCCGGTAAGGCTGTGATGGCCGTGGGCAAAAAGGCTTACAACGCCTTTCTGTCGGAAAACGGCCTGGATTTCACCGTCTTCCAGAGTCTGTAGCGGTTGGAAAGAGAACTGGCCGCTTTCGGCGCCCGGCACCTGCGCGGGGATGAGCATGTGGTCGGCAATTTTTCCAGCGGCGGGACGGAAAGCATCATTTTGGCTGTGAAGGCCGCCCGGGACTACCACCGAGAAAAACGGCCGGACGTTACCTGCCCCGAAATGATTCTGCCGACAACCGCCCACGCGGCTTTCCATAAGGCGGCCCACTATCTGGATATTAAAGTTGTGCCGGTTGCCGTGGACCCGCAGAGCTTCAAAGTGCGTGCCGACGATGTCCGTCAGGCGATAACCGCCAACACCATCATGATGGTCGGCTCGGCCCCCTCCTATGCCCAGGGAGTGATTGATCCCATTGCGGAGCTTGGCGATCTCGCCCTTGAAAAGGATGTGTGGCTGCACACCGACGCCTGCATGGGAGGCTTTCTGCTGCCTTACTTCAAACGGCTGGGTGAACCGGTGCCCGATTTTGATTTCAGCGTACCCGGGGTGTCTTCGATCTCCATGGACCTGCACAAGTATGCCTATTCACCCAAGGGGGCCTCCCTGGTGCTCTATCGCCATAAGGATCTGCGGCGGCACCAGATATTTGCATGTTCCAGTTGGATCGGTTATACGATTATCAACAATGCTGTCCAGAGCAGCAAATCCGGAGGCCCCATGGCAGCCGCGTGGGCTGTATTGAACTACCTGGGCGACGAGGGGTACCTGGAAATCGCTCGCCGGAAACTGGCGGCCGTAAAGAAAATCGCGGCCGGTATCGAAGCAATCGACGGCATTCGGCTGCTGGCGCAACCGCAGATGAGCCTGGTGGCGTATACGTCCGACACGGTCAATGTTTTCCATATCATCGATGAAATGAATGCCCTTGGGTGGTACATTCAGCCGGCCCTGTCCTTTGATAATTCCCCGGCGCACATCCACCTGTCCATCAATGCCAGCAATGTTGGCTGGGAAGAAGACCTCCTCAAGGATTTGGAAGAGTGTGTCCGGATTGCCGCAACCCTGCCGGAGGGAGATCTGGTAAAAATGGTCCGCGGGGCCTTGGAGCAGATCGACCTGGAGAATGTTTCGGACGAGGATATCAAGGGTCTTTTGGCCATGGCGGGTATCGACGCGGGTGGACTCCCCGACCGGATGGCCGATATCAACGGGGTGCTCGATGCCCTGCCGCCCAAGGCCCGGGAAAAAATTCTGACCAGCTTTGTGAATGACTTGTTTGTGCAGTGAAGAGCTTAACAATCTGGTTTCAAGGGTTCAAGGGGTCGAGGGTTCATGTGAAATGCTGAAAACCCGTAAGAACGACACTTGACTTCTTGGCCGCCCGAATCCATGGAACCTTTGCAAAAATGAATGTAGATAATATTGGTAAGTTCCTGATGGTTTCGCTATCTCGTATTGCTACCAGTGGAGAATAGTATGAACAGCCCCTTCCCTTTCGACGGCATGTTGGTGTTTGCGTTTCTTTCCGGTCTCCTACTGCTCGGTGTATTGCTGCGGGCCAAAGTCGGGTTTTTGCAGCGATTTCTTTTCCCCAGTTGCCTGATCGGCGGGGTGTTTGGTCTGGTCCTGATGCATACCGGTTTGCTGGATATCACCGCCGGCACCATTGAGACCTTTGCCTACCATTTTTTTAACATCTCCTTCATATCCGTAGGGCTGACCCGGGACGGTGAAGATGCCGCCCATCCGGTTTCCAAGAAACAGATGCTCAAAGGCCCCACCTGGATGGCGCTCATTCAGGGTCTGACCTTCCCCAGCCAGGCCGTGATCGGCGGACTCTTGGTGATTGCCTTCGGTTTTGCCGGTCTGGAACTGTTTCCAACCTTTGGATTCCTGGTGCCATCGGGTTTCAATGAAGGCCCCGGCCAGGCGCTGTCCATCGGCAAGGCCTGGGAGGGGGTGGGCTTTACCAATGCAGCCACCATCGGGCTGACCTTTGCCGCCGTGGGGTATTTTTTCGCATTTTTCGTGGGTGTGCCCCTGGTGAATTACGGCATACGCAAAGGCTGGGCCACTTTTGGTTCCGGAGAGCTTTCCCGGGATTTTCTCGTGGGCCTGTTGCCGAAAAGCAGGGATAGCGAAACCGCCGGCCGCCTGACCATCCATACGGGCAATGCGGAAACCCTGGCCTTCCAGGCAGCCCTGGTGGGGATTGTCTACGGCATTACCTGGGCGATTGTCAGGCTCCTGGGATCAGTGGTGCCGTCTGATGTGGCGACCATCCTCTGGGGTTTCTTCTTCTTTTTCGGTCTGGGAACAGCCTATATCCTGAAGGGCCTGATGAAGGCCGTCGGTATCGTTCATCTCGTCGACCCGGGCATTCAGCGCCGGATTACCGGTTGGTCCGTCGACTATCTCATCGTAGCCACCGTGGCGGCCATCCAGATGAAGATCGTCTGGGACTACATCCTGCCCATCAGCGTTATCGCCATAGCCAACGGTATCATCACGACCCTGATCGTGATTTATTTTGGTAAACGACTCGAAGCCTTTGGTCTGGAGCGGTCGGCCGCCATCTTCGGAACAGTCACCGGAACCGTGTCCTGCGGTCTCCTGCTTCTGCGTATTGTCGATCCTGAATTCAAAACGCCGGTGGCCTTTGAAATTGCGGTGATGAACATCTTTGTTCTGCCCATCGTGGGCGGCTGTACCGTACTGGTCAACGCCCCCCTGTGGTGGGGGTGGAGCGTGGGTTTAACCGTGCTGGTCTTTGCCGCTATCCTTTCTGTTTGTCTCCTGTTGCTGAAGCTGCTCGGATTCACGCAGATGAAAAAGGCATAGCTCCCGAACATACTCATTAAGTAATAATGCCAGGCCCCCCCCAAGTTAGTAGCTCGAGGTGGTGAGCTGTACTGGCCGCCCAGCGTGAATTCTACGGATTGGGCCAGGCCCAGATATCCTATCACCATAGCCACCGCTACCAAGTCAATCCCATCGGCAGCGTTCTCTGAATCTCAATTCAAATATTCTGAATAATACCCGCAACGTATTATTACGGATGTGAATCATTAAAAACCGGGACCCTTGGCAAAAGGCTATAGTTCAGATATGTTATACGTACATGCAGTTTCAGCGGCTTTGTCATATTGGCAAGTAGGCGCCCTTATTGCAGATCGTGTTTTGGCTGGATAAGACCTATTGGGAGGCATGCAATGAAGTTTTGCAAACTTATTCTAATCACCCTTTTGCTGATATGCATAACGGGGCTGGCCTGTTATGCAGACAGACTTTACATATGGACGGATGATAAAGGTGAAACGCATGTCTCGCAAAACGCACCGCCCCCCAACGCGGTCTTAAAAGACATCATGGATTACAAATCACACACGAGGAAACCTGAGCAGAAAACCAAACCCAAGCGGACACCGGTTGTAACCACGAAAACCACGGGTGTAACCGGGAATAATTTAAAACCAGATTCTCTTTCAGGTGAAAAAACATGTATTCTTTATGCCTCGGCCGGCAAAGTGAGTGTGACCGTATGGGATTATGATTCAGTTGGAAATCGGCAGGGCGTCATTTTTAGAGGCCGGCTTGAAAAAGGAGAACGACAAGGGATTAGTAGCTACACAGGTATTATAGTATTCAGTTATCAACCGTACGGTGATAGTAAATCATATGGCGACAACCGCGAAACCTGTGAAAAGGGCAATACCATTAATGTGCCTTAGCGGACAATTGAAATGGAACAGGAGGTACCACCGAATTCATAAACCTTCCGCGTCAACTCTCTTTGGTGAAGGCACCTGCTGGCGGATTCTCAAATTTACTGTAATCTGATGAACAGATCCCTGGTACTCCATATAGCGCGTTTTGCATTACTAGGCTGGTTGGTTCCTGCAACGGCCATGGCTGACTGGATTAATTTCTCCGGTGCTGAAAATGCGCCCAACATTGCTGAAATTTACATCCATTCCGATCACGTCCGGATTGAACTGGAAATCTATGTCAATGACATGGTTGTGTTTGATCAGATCCTTCCCGACGCTTTTTTTGAAGGCTCTTCCATCCAGCGGCCGCCACAGGCGGAGCGCATGCAGCAATTTTCCCGGACCGGTTTTCAGGTCCAAACCGAAGCGGGGCGGAACCTGGCGGCTACGCTCAGGCTGGTGGAGCCGCGCTTTAGAAAAAAGCGTGCTTCACCTTACGCCGGAAAACCAAACCCCTTCACCGGGCAACGGATACCGGGGCCGCCCCAGGATAAGCGCGTGCTCTATGTGGAACTGGTCTATCCCTTCAAAGAAAAACCGACGACGCTGACGTTCATCCCCCCTTTGGATAATAAATCGGGCTTCAGTAAAGTGCCGCTGGGTTTCGTGACGTATCACGACCGGGTCTTGGTAAATGATTTCCGCTTTCTGCCCGACGCCGCCACCCTGCATCTCGATTGGGATGATCCGTGGTACTCGGTTTTCGACAAGAAGGCGTTGAAACGCTGGCAGCGCGGCAGTGTGATGTCCTTTCTATATATCGAAGACTACGAAGTGCGCCATGAGGTCCTCGCCCGGGTGAAAGACCTGGCGGCCTGGATCGATCTCGGCCTGCGGGGGCCGGAATTCATAGAGGAAGATGAAAATGATGCGCTTAAAAAGCGGGTCGGTGAGTTCTTCCTCAAACGGGACAAAGTACTGATTGACGGGCAGCAGCTGCAGCCAATTCTCGACCGGACCGCTTTTGTCAAGGTTGCCCGAACCGGCTCCCGGTTTCTGGTGCAACCCGAGCGGCTGCCGCTCAACACCGCCATGATAGGCGTGATTATAACTTATCCGACCAAAAAGATGCCGCGCGAGGTTACCAGTGAATGGACCCTCTGGTCGGATCGGATTCAGAAAGTCCCCACCAACGCCATCGATCCGGCCGGGCCCTTTCCGTCCTATGTGACGCCGGACAGTAATATCCTCACCTGGACCAACTTTTTAAAGAAACACAAGGCGCCCACTGTGGCCCGGCTGGAGCTGGACCCCGCCCAGACGACCCTGCAGCTTCCCCTGGCCAGCATTCTCGGCCTGCTGTGCCTTGTGCCCCTTGGTGTTCATATTGGCAGGCGGCGGCGCGCCGGCCGATCAGTGGGGCTGCCGGTGGGGGTTCTCGTTTTGGTACTTGCGGGCAGCCTTGGGCTCTATCCATTTCTAAAGGTCGCCGTAGCCAAACCGGCCGTTTTGGCTCCCGAGATGACCAAGGATGAGTCCGTGTCCGTTTTAAAAAACCTGCTCGACAATGTCTACCGCTCCTTTGATTTTCGCCAGGAAGAGGATGTCTATGACCGTTTGGCCACCAGCGTCCACGGGGATCTGCTGACAGAGATCTATCTGCAAAACCGCAAATCACTGGTGGTGTCCCAGGCCGGTGGTGCCCGGGCCTGGGTAAAGCGCGTCGAAATCCAGGATGTCGATATCAAACCGCACAAAAGTCATCCCCTGGGTCTTGTTTTCGCGGCCCGCTGGACAGCCCTGGGGACTGTCGGCCACTGGGGCCATATCCACACCCGCAAGAACTGGTATCACGCCAATATCATAGTTGAACCGGTGGAAGGGGCCTGGAAAATCACTGGCCTCGAACTGCTGGAAGAAAAGCGCATCGATCCTAATGCACCAAACGAATTGTTTGGAGGACAAGATGAAAAGTCCAAATAAGCGCCGTTTTTGTTTAGCCCTGCTGGCGATCTTTTTGCTGGGGGGGGTGCTGGTAATGTCCGGCGGCAGCAAAGGCAACAAGAAAGACACTGTGCCCGGTGAGAAATGGGCGGAAGATTTGCCGGCCCGGATTGAGAAACACATCGCCGACCCGGAGAAAAAGACGCAGCTGCTGGTCATGGTTGATCAGGATATAAAATTATTCAAGGAACTTCTCCAGGTGACCAGGCAATATGATCAGAAACTGTTTACCCTGGACCGGAATTATGATGCTGTGCCTGAAGATTTTGAAAAGCTGTTTGCGGATTACAATGCAAGCCGTTACCGACTACGCGACCAATCCATGGCGATAGGGTTTAAAATAAAAGCGCTCTGCACTGTGGAGGAGTGGAAGGCCCTGATCCATTTTCGGACGAAAAAAGGTCTTTTTAACCAGCTGCGGCAAACGCCGGGCGGAAAATAACCGCAACGGGATAGTTACGGGTAACTGCCCATGACAGGAGGGATACGATGATAATTGGAACCATTACCCTGATCATGATGCTCTTGGGCGGCGGTGGTTTTTCGTTTGATGTCTTTCATGATGCCGCCAAGGATGTCATTGCGGACAAACAGATCGTCAGCCAGATAAAAGCGGTGACCAAATCCGCCGATAAAGAAATGAAAGCCTGGGGCAAGGACGTCAAAAAGATTTCAAAAGAGTTCGCTGAAATGAATCGCAACTATGACCTGACGGAAGCTGAAATGAATGCCTACCTGAAAGGGGTGGACACCCGCCGGGACGCCTTTCAGGACAAGTTAATCAAATTGCGATTTCAAGCCCGGAATTTGGTGAGCCGGGAGCAGTGGGAAGCTATGTATGCCAAGACTGAGTGAGAGGATTTGATCATCTCTCAATGCCTGGCTATGATTGGAAGCCTGGATATGAGGCTTGGAGACGATTATAGGGTAGCTGTAATCAGGAGAACTGTGGGATTCGAGTATTTCCGAGCGGGGTAGAAAACAAACGGAAGGCAAGCCGTCAGAAACAATATCGGGGGTGCCCATGCACTTAATCCAACTATTGATGAGCCTGACGTTGATTGTGGTGCTATCGGCGTGGCCGGCAAATGCCCAGATGCCCACCACCGTCAAAAACGCAACCCTCCGTGAAGGAAACCCAAAAGGCGCCAAAGAACGCCTGATTATTCCCTATGTCTTTTCTTCGGAAACCATGGGGCTTACCGGGGGTATCAGCGGTATGGTCAAAGGCTACGGCCAGGAACAGTTGATGATGGCCGGGACGGTTTTCGCCAGCAGCGATGATCTGGCAGGCCGATGCCGGCGTCGGAATCCGGGCCATGGTGGCCGGCGCTGTTGTAAGGTTTGATGTGGCAGCTTCCAACGAGGGGGCCAGTTTCTGGTTCATGGCCGGTCAGCCGTTCCGATCGTCGTCAATATAGAGCTGTAATATAGAGGGTAGCGTTTTAGGGATAGCACCAAACAGCAAATGGCCCCCTGAATCGGCGGGGGCCGGGGAGAGCAGATTGTGAAAAACAACGACCTGGTCGTCTTAGTGAAACTGTTCTGTCTGATTGGCCTGCTGCCGGTATACCTCAGTGGGTGCGTGTTTCTTGATTTAAAAAAAGAGATAGCGGAAAGTCATGATACCTATTCCATCCGCGGCGAGATCAAGACCGCATCCGCGCAATACGGGAACGTGATCGTAATTTTATATGCCGATGAAGGCGGGACGGCCGAGCCCGTGGCCTACACCATCCCGGAAGATACGGGTTACTTTTCATTTCTCATCTCGACCGGCACTTATTATCTGCTGGCTTTCGAAGATACCAACGGCAATCTGACTTACGATTCCGACGAAGCCATCGGCTATTACGGTGCCCCGGATGCCATCACCGTATCAAGGAAGTCCAGGGCAGATGCAGATCCGAACCGGTTCGACGGTTTGCAGGTGCATCTGGCCCCTGAAACAGCAGTCCCCGCCGGGGCGCCTGTGTCCATTGAGGCGCGTGTTCTCAGCCGCCAGGCGTTTACCAAACTGGGCCGTATTGCGACTCTGGACGATGATATCTTCGCCCAGGAAAACGGCTCCCTCGGGTATTGGAAACCGCTCACCTTTTTAAGAGATCTGGGCTACGGCATCTATTTTCTGGAGCCGTACCAGCCGGACAAAATACCGGTATTGTTCATCCATGGCGCCGTAGGCACACCTGTCGGCTGGCAACCTTTGATCTCCGGCATGGACAGAAAGCGCTTTCAGCCCTGGTTCTACTATTACCCGTCGGGTGTCCGGCTGGAAGTAGCCGCCAAAGCTTTGAATCACCTTGTGAAAGAACTGCACGCGGCTTACGGGTTCGATACCCTGTATGTGACTGCCCACAGTATGGGCGGACTGGTGGCCCGGGCGTTTATCTTGAACAACCTGCATGGAGACAATTCCGACTATATCAAGCGTTTCATTGCCCTCTCCACGCCATGGAATGGGCACAAAATGTCAGCCAAGGGTGTCGAACAGGCACCTGAAGCGGTGCCTTCCTGGCATGACATGGTCCCGGACAGCCCCTTCATCCAAACCCTTTACCAGCAGAAGCTGGCCCCCATGGTGGATTTTGCGATGTTCATCAGCGTGCGCGGAGACTGCAGCCTTTTTCTGGCCAACAACGATGGGTCCGTTGAAATTGCCAGCCAGTTGGATTACCGGGCGCAGGCCGACGCAAGCCATGTGTTTGGATTTGACGAGGATCACGCCACCATTCTTACCAGCCAAAGGGTCATTGCACATTATAACCGCATTTTGAACGCGGACCTTACCGAAGCGACCCGGAAAGGTCTGTGGCCCTGGAAATGGTAGCCCCCCAGTATAAAAAATTGGTTGTGGCCGTATGCCTCGGGAGTTCAGATTTTTTCCCAGGATTGGCGCCCGGTTTGTAAAACAAATGTAAATCAATGAAATCAGCTTGTTAAAATGCGATCGCCTGTTTAGAACAGCAACTGTTTGGCGAATGTCACCAAAATTGCTATTTCTTTTACAGGAGATCACGCACATGCCTTCCCCGACAATCCATCCCCTTGGAAAAAAAGCCCGAGTTTTGCTTTCCAGCGTGTTTGGCCCCTTTGCCCAAGACGATAACTACGGCAGCCGCAAGAACAACCCCATGGAGCTCTACCAGAACCAGGTGACGCGGGTTCAGGGCGTATATTCCCTACGGATGTTCCACCGCTCTTTCGGCCTCATGCTGATCAAGGAAAATATCGAGGCCCCCTGTACGTTGCTCGATTTTCCTGACCTGGCGCGGTTTAAAGATGAAATTAAAAACACGCCCTATGACATTATCGGCATCAGTTCCATTTTGCCCAACATCGGCAAGGTGCAAAAGATGTGTGAACTGATCCGGGAATACCAGCCCGGGGCTACCATTGTGGTGGGGGGCCATATCGCCAACAAGGAAGGCCTGGCCGACATTATCAGTGCAGATCATATTGTCCAGGGCGAAGGTGTCCGCTGGTTTCGCACATTTCTGGGTCTCGATCCCGAAAAGCCTATTAAACATCCCGCCGTCATTTCCGGCTTCAAAACTCGTATTCTGGGCCACACCCTGCAAGACAAGCCGGGTGATACAGCGGCAATGCTGATACCTTCCGTTGGCTGTCCCCTGGGGTGCAACTTCTGTTCGACGTCCGCCCTGTTTGGCGGCAAAGGAAAATCCGTCAATTTTTTTGAAACCGGTGATGAACTCTTTGCCGAGATGGAGCGCCTGGAGCGCAAGCTGCAAGTGAACTCCTTTTTTATCATGGATGAGAATTTTCTCTTCCACCGCAAGCGTGCCTTGCGGCTGCTGGAACTCATGGAGGCCCACGACAAGAGCTGGGCGCTCAATGTGTTCAGTTCAGCCCGCGTGCTCAAATCATACACCATGGAGCAGTTGATCGGGCTGGGCATCGGCTGGGTCTGGATGGGGTTGGAGGGCAACCAGAGTAAGTATGCCAAGCTTTCCGGAATCGACACCCACGCGCTGGTCGCCGACCTGCAGGCCAACGGAATCCGGGTGCTGGGATCTTCCATCATCGGCCTGGAAGAACATACGCCGGAGAATATCGATGCGGTGATCAATTATGCCGTCAGCCACGAGACGGTGTTTCACCAGTTTATGCTGTACACGCCGATTCCCGGTACCCCGCTGTACGAGCAGCACCGGCAGGCCGGCACCCTGTTGCCAGAAACCAAAATGCCCATCGCCGATACCCACGGGCAATACCGGTTTAATTACAAACACAAGCACATCCCGGAAGGCCATGAAGAAACGTACCTGTTGAATGCCTTTCACCGGGATTTTGAGCGCAACGGCCCCAGCCTGGCCCGGCTGCAGCGGGTTCTATTGGTGGGCTGGCAGAAATACAAGCACCATCCGCAGGCCAGAATTCGCAAACGGTTCGAATTCGAGGTCGCAGGGCTTAAATCGACCTGGGCCGGTGCGGTCTGGGCCATGCGGAAAAAATATCGCCATGATCGGCGCTTGTTTGCCGAACTGTCGAATCTCCTGCAGGCTATTTATCGTGAGTTTGGCTGGAAGGCCCGTCTGTCGGCACCGGTTGTGGGTCGCTTTCTAATGGTCACCACCAGGCTTGAAGAAAGGCGTCTGGCCAACGGCTGGACCCTGGAGCCGGAATGCTTTTATGAGCAGAATCGCGCGGCAAAGAAGCTTGCGTCAAAACCCCTTACGAAAACCATCCCTATGCCCGATAAAATTCACTGGACCGGTGGCGCACCCAGTCCGGCTGGTTCTTTGGATGCGTAATCATAACCGCTCGTAATTAAAATATCTTCCTGCTGATGATTAGGAAAAGCTGGTGGTCTGCCGCCGGCTTTTCACTTTCTGTCGAACCAATGTTGAGTTATTTTCTTGACAGGGGACAACGAGATGTATATTGTCATAGTAAAATATAACAATAAATGAATGTGTGTCTCTAACAGGTGCTATCCATGATTGCCTTCAATTTAGACCCCAAAAGCGGCGCGCCTTTCTATCGCCAGATTATCGATCAGATCCGATACGGGATCGTAACCGGCAGCCTGGCCGTGGGTGAGCAGCTTCCCACCGTGCGGGCTTTGGCGGTCGAACTTAAAGTAAACCTGAACACGGTCAGCAAAGCCTATAAAGAACTTGAGATCCAAAAGGTGCTGGAGACCCACCAGGGCACCGGGACCTTTATAGGTCCGGTGTCCGTCAGAATCGCGCCCGCTGAACGTGAGGCAAAGCTAAAATCCATCTGTGCCGAGTTTTATACCATTGCGGCCAGTTATGGATTCAAAAAAGAGGAGATGATCGCGGAACTCAAACGGATAGAGGGAGGTGCCCGATGAAAATAAATAGAGAGGCCAAAGTTTTTTCAAATCCGGTCGCCACGATGGTTTTTTCTGTCACACTCGCCGCCGGCGGCTACCTAACCTATCTGGTGTACCCCCTAACCGGTCCCATGGTGCTAGTTGGCTTGGCCGGCGTGGTACTCGCCTATTTTCTGGCCACCGCCATCCGGATTGCCGATCAATGGGAAAAGGCCGTGGTTTTACGCATGGGAAAATACCGGGGGTTGAAAGGTCCCGGCTTTTTCCTGATCATTCCGATCATCGATCAGGTGGACAGCCACATCGACCAGCGGCTGCGGGTGACCGACATCAGCGCCGAGAAGACCCTTACCAAGGACACCGTACCGGTAACCGTCGACGCGATTGTCTACTGGGCAGTCTGGGATGTGGAAAAAGCCGCCCTGGAGGTTCAAGCTTACGCGGACGCGGTATCCTATGTTTCATTGACCGGACTGCGGGATGTCATCGGCAAACATGAACTGGCGGACCTGCTCCAGCACCGGGATCAGATCGCCGAGGGCCTGCAAAAGTACCTGGATGAGGCCACCAATCCCTGGGGCATTACTTGCAACAATGTCGGGATCAAGGATATCATTATCCCCACAGGCCTTTCCAATGCCATGAGCAAGCAGGCCCAGGCCGAGCGCGAACGCCAGGCCCGGGTCATCCTGGGGACCGCGGAAACCGAAATCGCGGAGAAGTTCGCCAAGGCCAGCGAACAATACATGAACAATCCGGTGGCATTGCAGCTTAGGGGCATGAACATGCTGTTTGAAGGCCTGAAGGATAAGGGGTCCTTGATGATCGTGCCCAGTTCGGCCCTGGAGTCGATGAACATCGGCGCCCTGGGCGGTATGACGGCTCTTGCCGAGGCCCAGGCGGCCAAAGTATCGGAAGCGGCACCTAAGCCGCTTGGCGAAAGGTAAGCCCAAACGATGCGGCCTGAGAAACCAGATAGCGTGCCAAACGCTGCCGGCCAAGGATCGAACCGGCCGCTGCGCCGGGGGGTTATTGTCTTCCTGGTGTCGGCCGCTCTGATAGCCGCCGCCTGTTACCTGTTTGGCTGGTGGTCAGTTGCTTCTCTGGGGACCGGATATATATACGGGGCCGTTTTCCTGGCTATATTCGGCCTGTGCATGGCGGCCGGGAACTCAATGCCGCTGCAATTGTCGCATGTCAAGGATGTCACTTCGCGGAACGGGTCGGTTGAGGATGCCCCGCCGGATAAGCCCGGCCCAGCCCAAAAAGGCGCTGCGTTTTTAATAACCACCTTGATCGGGGCAGCCTTGTTGGGGTTAACCGGCTTGCTTATAAAAGTACTTTCAGGCAGATAGAAAATGCCCCAAAACCCAAATTGCCGTTAGGGACGGTCATGCCCATTGAAACAAGCACAAGTGAGAATGGCCTTGGCAGCATTATTGACTGCAGCGACGTGGTGGTTGGTGATGAATTGATCGATGCCCTGAGCCAGAATTTTAATCGGCAGGCGGAATTTAGGCGGCACAGGTATCTGATTCTTGATTTTTCGGCGGTTACCCGGATGAACCTCAAGGAGGAGACCACTGATACCATTGTAAACCTGTGTGCTGCAGCTGTCCGCACCAATCCCGATCTCCTGGTTGCCGTGGTGGCCTACTTTTCCATGGCCGTCAGCATCGATGTCATCAACAGGATGAAGGGCTTATATGAACTTTTCCAACACCGCTCAGATTGGGAAAGCCTGGTATTTAGAACCAGGCCGGAAGCCGTTAGATGGATCCGCAAGCGGTCTGCTGAAAAATTCAGCTAATCAGTGTCCCTCCAGAAATGGTAGCTTTTGGTTCAGCGCGCGTGTCCGGCGAAGCCCGGAGGCGAAGACTGGAACACGCCACTCTGGGCCAACCCGTCGTCGCCGAAAGGCGATGCCGGGTAAAAAGATGCCGTTTGTTCAGTCTTTAAAAACCAGGTCCTCAGGGCCAGGTCGGAGATAATAGGCTCTACCGTAAAAGATCGTAAAATTGCTCAAGTATAAAGGTTGAAGACTGAAGACTGAAGACTGAAGGTGAACGTGCTAAAAGAGCCATAAACCAAAGCTTGCTCGATTCAGTGCCGACCGTGTTTTCAATGCCCTCAATTCGGCCAGATTGGTTTGAAGGTTTTTCTTCAGCCTTCAGCCTTTGACCTGATCCCCTGAATCCGGCCATGCTACGAATGCGCTTTCTGGGTGCTAGCCTCTTGAAGGGGCAATGCCAGGCCTGGCCCTTTGGGCCAGGATTCTTTACGGATGGGCACTCATTACGATAAGCGGATATGCACATATCCGCCGCTGCCATACCCATAGGCCAAGAGCACACGGTGGTAGTCGCTGGCGAGCCCCTGGTAGAAGGTGTCGAAAGCGACCTCATAAGGCGCTTTCTGATCGGGGTCCACATCCAGCACGGTGACGCGGTCGGTAAGTGCGTCGTAGGCGCCCACCGGTGAAATATGAGGGATGTTCAAGGCCGGTACCAGGCTGCCCTGGTCAAAATGGGCGACTATCAGGCTGTTTCCCACGCGGTCGAAATTACGCAAACGCTTTTTGAGGGTTGTTTTTATATGTGACCGCCCGGATCCATTGAGAGGTGTCTGAACGATATCCACGTCCCGAAACCCGAGCCCATAAACATCAAAGCTGTCTCTGATTATTTCTCCCAACAGGGGCAGCGGCAAGCCGCGGCGTCCGCGATAACCACTGTCACTCATCCGTTCTTTCCAGTGGCCGGTGGTCACCCGGTCCAGAATATCAGACTGGGAAACAGGCGCGGCATTGCCATTCGTCAGAAAGCGGACGGCGTTGATGCACGATACGACAGTAGCCACGGAACATGAGGACTCGTGAAACTGTTTGACGTGGGCTTTCCAGATGGCTTGCTTCAGAGGATTCCACGTCGGTTGCACATTGCCGTGGAGGTATCGCACGCTGCCGTTTTTAAAAGCACCGGTGCCGGTCACCCGATGAAAACCATAGCGGCTGTAGAAGTATAGACGCATCAAATTGCGCAGCAAGTTCATAGCGAGCCTCCGACCGGAAAATCAATACGCCCTAATATGCGCATTTTTTGAATTCTTGCAAGCATTGCGGTTTGCAATGCTTAGTGTTATTCCTACCGGTAACAATCACAAAAGCCATACTGTAAGGGAGGTACACAGTGACGATTCAAGCAAATGTGAGATGGGTTCAAGGCTTGCAGTTTGTCGGCCGGGCCGGTGACGGGCCGGCCGTGGTGATCGATTCAACCAACGGGGCCAGCGGGGCGACACCCATGGGATTGCTGCTTATGGGGGTGGCCGGCTGCACGGCTATCGATGTGGTGCTGATTATGGAGAAAAAGCGGGCCAAGCTGACCAACTTCGACGTCAATATTGCCGGCCAGCAGGCAGAAAGCGAGCCCCAGCGCTACACCACCATCGAGATCGAATATGTATTGACCGGGGAGAACATCAAGCCCAAAGGTGTGGAACAGGCCATTGCTCTGTCCGAAGAAAAGTACTGCAGCGCACTTGCGTCACTCAACGCCAGCGTGACACACAGCTATCGAATTGAACCAGCCTGACAGGTTCTCGCGATGGCTATATAAATACAGCCACTTCCTGCAATATTTTTCGTTTGATATCAGGCAGGGCCGCCTCTGCCGCCGGATATCCGGTGACCAGGATTAAAAAGGGTTTCTCATTGTCCGGACGTTTCAGAATCCGATTCAAAAAAGACATGTTCGCCGGCGTATAGGTTAGGGACCCCAGGCCGGCATTGTGGACGGCAGCCACCAATAAGCCGGTGGCAATGCCTACCGATTCCTGAACGTAGTAGTGTTTGATTTTACCACCGTCCGGGGCCATACCATATCGCTGAGCAAAGATGACTATCAGGTAAGGGGCTGCTTCCAGAAAAGGCTTGCTGGCGTGGGTGCCCAGGGGCGCCAGGGTTTTGACCCACTTTTCCGTGGCCGTTTCCGTATAGAATTTCTGCTCGACCTTTTCAGCCGCAATCCGTATCTGGCTTTTAACAGCCGGGTCGCTCACGGCTACGAAGGTCCAGGGCTGTTGGTTGGCGCCACTGGGTGCGGTTGCGGCTGCCCTGATACAGTTCTCGATGATTTCCTGCGGAACCCGGCGATCGGAGAAGTCGCGGACGGTCCGACGGCGGTTTAGGTCCGCATAATATGTGGCGGCACGCGCCTGCATTTCTGCTTTAGGGTATTCACGATAGTCTGGCAAGGATGAATAAATTGGGGTGGACATGGGGCCCTCTGGCAATTACCGATGATTTGCACGGTGGACATTCGTTGCGGCTAGTATAGCTGTAAGTGTTTCCTGGAAAGCTCAAGGTAATTTTTAACCGGCTGCAGAAATGATTTTGCATCTTCTTTGTTTAGTATTTTTTTGACTGTGGCCGGGACGCCGGCCGCCAGGTTATACTTGCCCAGTTTATCTTTCTCCCGCAATACTGATCCAGCCGCCAGGATGGACCCTTCTGCCATGTAAGCGCCGCTCAGGACCACTGCGTTGATGGCGATCAGGCAGTTTTTTTCAATGGTACAACCGTGGACGACAGCATTGTGGCCGATACTGACATTCCCTGCGATCAAGGTAGGATAGCCGTAATCGGTATGCACCGTGCAATTGTCCTGGATATTGGTGTTGCGGCCGATCGTAATCGGTTCCATGTCTCCCCGCACAACCGTGCCGTACCAGATGCTGGCATTGTCACCAATAGTGACGTCGCCGATGAGGGTGGCGGTGGGCGCGATGAATACGTTTTTTCCAATCTTGGGCGTCTTGCCATCATATGCCACGATCATGTCGCCTTCCTTTGCTGTCTGCGGTTCCCGCTGGGCGCGAGTTAGAACCAGGCCCGGATTTAATAACTGCGGGTGTCCAGGTAGTCAAACAACTGCTTACTATCATCATTGTGGGTTTCGATCAATGTGATACAGGCATCCACGCATTCCGGGCAATAGGCATTGCCGCGGTTTTCAAGAATCTCGGCCTTGGCGGCGGCCATGGTCAGGGCCGGGCGGTAAGGACGGTGGGATGACATGGCCTCGATAACATCGGCCACACTGAGAATTTTAGATTCCAATTCCAGTTCGTCCGCGGTAAGTCCCCGGGGATAACCGTTGCCATCCAAGCGCTCGTGGTGATTGAGAACCATCTGCGGAACATCCGCCTTCAGGGACTTGATAAAGGGGGTGCCCCGGATGATGTCGTAGCCGGCCTGCGGGTGGATCTTCATCAGGTTTGCTTCTATGGTCGACAGCAGGGACGGTTTGACCAGCAGTTCCACCGGTACGGCCACCTTACCGATATCGTGTAGCAAACCAACTACTTTAAGGACTTCGATCTCCCGGGTGGTCAGGGCCAGTTTTGCGCCGATGGCCATGGCGAGCAGGGCCACCCGGTGCTGGTGGCCGGCGGTGTAGGGGTCACGCTTTTCGGTGATCAGCCCCAGGGTACGCACAGTCTCGTGAAAGCTTTCCGTAAGGGCCGCTGTTCTCTCCCGGACGGTCTCCTCGAGCAGGGCCTTGCGCCCCATCCGGTCTTTGATCAAGCCGTGTCTTTCCACGCAGCGGGACACGGTGTGGAGCAAGAGGCCGATATTGAAAGGCTTGGCCAGGTAATCGCTGGCGCCCAGGCGCAGGGCCCTGATGACATCGTCCGTCGTGCCGAAACCGGAAAAGATTATCACCTGGGCCGTGGGTGAAACCTCCTTGACCTTTTTGAGGATCTCAATACCGGACACACCGGGCATCTGGATATCTGTCAGGACCACCGGCGGTTTTTCTTTTCTAAAGAGTTCCAGCCCCGTGGTCCCATCCTCTGCGGTAAAGGGTGCATAGCCATGGCGGGTTAGAATATCGGATACCAGCTGTAAAATACTCTGGTCATCGTCTATTACCAGGATTGGCGTATGTGGCGCAGCGTGTCCCATCGGGTTTCCATTTGGAAAACTGTGGTTAACATATGAACCAGAAGGCTGCTCTGGCAGCCTATATTCACATTTTCTTATGTTTGCCTTTATGATAGGTTATGTGCTGCACGATGGCAACGCAAAAGCTCGTGTCAGCACCTAACTGCTCAAAATCATATAACTATCTGTTAATTGACCGATCGGGAGGGTATATATCATGGATTACCTGTTCCGTGGGCTTCCGCTGGTAACCAGGACGCCGATATTGGCAATCCTGGTCATCGTCCTGCTGTTGCAACCAGTCACAGCGTCGGCCGAAAAACCGGTGATGGACAACTCCCTCGGCATGTCCTTTGTGTTGATTCCGGCCGGGTCTTTTACCATGGGCAGCCCGGTGGACGAATACGGCCGGGCAGCTAACGAGGCACAGCACCAGGTTACGATCACCAAATCTTTTTACCTGCAAACGACCGAGGTGACGGTTGGACAATGGCGCCAGATTATGGGGCGCCGCTGGTTTGGGGATGTAAAGTGGCCCTTGGATCGACCGATAGCAAAGGTATCCTGGTACGATGTCCAGCGCTTCATTGATAAGCTGAACAAAAAAAACGAGGGGTATTACCGCCTGCCGACTGAGGCCGAGTGGGAGTACGCGGCCCGTGCCGGCAGCACCGCCGTCTTTGCCTGGGGTGATGCGGTTGACTGTAACCGGGCGTTGTACGGGCACAGCCCCAAGGGTAAAGATGAATGCCGGGACTATAATTTATCCCGGGGCCTGGAAAAAGAGATGCCGGCGCCGGTGAAGAGCTACCCGGCCAATCAATGGGGGCTGCATGACATGCACGGCAATGTCTGGGAATGGTGTTTGGATGTCTTTGCAGATTACCCGGGAGAAGCGGTGGTAGACCCCTGCCAAACGGAGTCCGGAAGCATGCGGGTACGCCGGGGCGGCAGCTGGTTCAGCAGTGGTTATGGCCTGCGTTCCGCCAATCGTGCTTACGGCCATCCCGCCAGCCGCCTGCCGCATACTGGTTTTAGGCTGGTACTCGAACTTAAACCTTCGACTGGCGGTGCCAAATCACGGATGGCCAGACCACCGGATGGTGTAGACAACCAACAAGGGCCCTGAACGAACACATGATCAAACGTATCGGCAGATGGCTTGAAATACACGAAGACGAAATCGGTCTGTTCCTGTGGACCTGCCTGTTATTGTTTTTAGTTCGCAGTTCGGGGATTTTGCTGAACAACTATGCCGAAACTGCATTTCTAAAACGTTTCGGGGTCGAATACCTGCCGATCGTCAACATGATCAACGCGGTGGCCACCTTTGTCGTCATGGCCCTGTTGACGGTCCTGATGACCCGCGTGGCGAGCGTGCGGCTGTTTACCTACCTGTTTGTTTTCAGCGGTGTATCCATCGCTGCCATCCGGCTCATAATTCCGCTGGGGATCGATTTAATCTACCCCCTGCTATTTATGCTGAAGTCTCAATATGAAGTCCTGCTGGCCATGTTTTTCTGGAACCTGGCCAACGACATGTTCAATACCCGGCAGAGTAAAAGACTGTTTCCGCTGATTACGGCCGGAGGCGTGATTGGACAGATTCTCAGCAGTTTCGCCACCCCTTTTCTGGCACGGTGGCTCATGCTGGACAACCTGCTTTTTATCTACCTGGGCACCACCCTTTGCGGAGCAGTGGTGGTTGCCAGTATGGGGCGGCGTTTTCCGACCCTGTTTCATAAAGATCCGGCGGGCGGGAAAAAAGGCAAGAAGCGTTCGATGGCCGATCAATTCAAGGACGTGCTGCCTCTGATTAAAAAATCGGTATTGATAAAAGTATTGGTATTGCTGACATTTGTGGCAAATGTGCTTATCCCGATCATGAACTACCAGTTTAACTACGCCCTGGATGAGCAGTTTGCTACCGAAAGCGGACTCATTGAATTTTTCGGTTATTTTCGGGGGGTCTTGAATATCGTCAGTTTGATTCTGCTGCTGTTCGTCAAGCGTCTTTACAGCCGCTGGGGGCTGCCCGTGGCCCTGATGTTCCATCCGTTCAACTACGTGATCATTTTTACCTCTTTCCTGCTGCGCTTCGACATCTTCACGGCCATCTATGCCCGATTTTCTTCGAACGTTTTACGTACAACCGTCAATATCCCATCCATGGCTATCTTGAACGGGCTTTTCCCGGCCGCCTACCGGTCCATGGTACGGCCATTTTTAAGGGGGACGATCGTCCGCGTGGCCCTGTTTATGGGTCACGGCATGATCCTGCTTTCAACCAACCTGTTCCATCCCAAATACCTGTCCCTGGTGGCCTTGCCGTTTGCCCTGACCTGGGTGGGTACCACTTTCTTCCTGAAAAGGAAGTATTCGCAAATCTTGCTGGATCTGATTACCGAAGACATGATCGACCTGAAGTCGATGAAGGAAACCGATATCAGCCACCTGTTTAACGAGCCCAAGATCAAGGCCCATTTGACCAGGGCCTTTGCAGCGGCCGAGGGCGAGAAATGCCTCTGGCATGCTCAGTTGCTGAAACTGTTAAAGTTGCCCGATCTGGACCTGAAGATCATCGCCGCCCTGGAGACGCAATCCGATGAAAAGACCCGGATTGGATTGGTGCAACTGCTCTCGCCGGAAGCAGGCCAAACAGCGGTTGATGCGTTTTCCCGGATGGCCCCCACGGCCGGCCCGGATTTGATGACCGCCATGATCCGCTGTGCCAACAAACAGGCACCCGGGACCGGTCGCGCTTTCAACCAGCAGGTCATGCATCTCAATTGGCCTAGCGAGGTCAAGGCTTACGCTGCGGCCGGGCTTTACAAGGCGGATATGGGCGAATATGGGGCGATCATCTCCGGCTGGCTGGAATCTGCTGACGGGGAACAGCAGAAAGCCGGTATCATAGCTGCCGGCCAGACCGGCGCTATCAACTTTGCATCCCAATTAGATAGCTTGCTCGACCAACCGGAACAGGCCGCCTTTATTCCATTGATTATCAGAGGTTTACGGAGGATGGAGGTATCGGACTTGAACCACAAGGTGGCCCGCTATCTGGAGCACGAAGATACCGCGGTCCGTCTTGAGGCCGTGAAAAGCTGGACGATTGGCGATGATGTGGATTTGGACCAGATGCTGCACATTATCGGCAATGCATCTGAAGACGTGCATAAGGCCGCCCACGATGCAATTGTCGGGGCGGACTACCAGAATGTTCAACTGCTGCTGGAAGCACTCTCCAGTCCGCGGCGTACGAAGCGCGCGGACATCCTGGGAATTTTGGAGTCCATGGATATTAAGGACCTGGATGTGGTGCGGTTTGCACGCAGCCGGACGCAGCAAGCTTACGAGAACCTGGCTGCCGCCGAATCCCTCGATTTACTCCCTTCCGGAAAGATAACCACATTGCTGCACGATCACCTGAAACAAAAAGCCCGCGTGGATGTGGAAATCGTTATAAAGGTACTGGCGGCCCATGATCTGACCGGACGTATTCGGATATTAACGCGCAGTCTTTTCTACGCCGATAAGCGCCAGTTGGATAACAGCCTGGAGGCCCTGGACAGCCTCCTGCCGCAGGCGGTTTTCCAACCGCTGCTGCCGTTGCTTGAAAATGCAACCGCCACGCAACCATCCAGGCAGATTGCGCGCAAATTCTTTAAAATTCAGGATTTTGGGGACAATAAACTTGATTTGGTGGATTATCTGATCAGCAGGGGGCAGTGGTTGGAGATCACCTTGCTAATAGCGGCGCTCCACAACGCGCCTGCCGGAGCAGTTGAGCAAAGTGTCGTTACAAAATTGACCCGCGCCCTGCAGCAAGTATCCGGCGGTCATCAATTGAAACATCTGCATCCCTATTTGCAGCGCACCAATCAGAAGGAGATATCCATGGATTCAGCGATCAGACTTACCGACAAGATCTTGCTGGTCAAGGAGATTGACATTTTTTCCGATTTGTCGGTCAGTGAACTGGCAGCCGTGGCCTCGGTAACCGAGGCGGTTTCCCATCCGTCCAACCAGGTGGTCATCCAGGAAGGCGATATGGGCGAAACCATGTTCCTGATCGTGAAAGGCCGCGTGACCGTGATAAAGCATCTGGGTGCCGAGAATGAGCTCGAGCTTGATCAGATCGATTCAGGTGACTATTTTGGAGAAATGGCGCTGTTCGAGGATCGCCAGCGGTCAGCCAGTATCCGGACATTGACCGAGTCTGAATTTTTAGTCCTGCATAAAGCCGAGTTCAATGAAATTGTGCACGAATTTCCTGAAATTGCCCTAAATGCCTGCCGGGTTCTCAGTGATCGGATTCGGAGGCTGCATGCCCGGTTTACATCTAAAGATTAGCCGTCTTCGCAAAAAGGACCAGCATATTCAGCTTCCAGCAGAATTGCTCGGCTCTGGAATCAATAAAGGCGACTTCCAAGACCGGCGGCAAACTGCTCTGCAGCGCTCCCTGAACTTTCCAGAAGATTAAAATTATTGAGTGATTAGCATGAGGTTGGCTTCATCCGGAGGCCGCGGCGCCGGCATTTTCATTTTCTGTTTCAACCGATTGCCACTGTTGATCAGACGTTACTTGAAAACCGTTTGAAAGGTTTGTGCGCGCTATGCGACAATACTCTATACCGTAAAACAGCAAACGTGAGGAGGGGGGATATGGGACATTCAGATACTGGACGCACAACCTATCCCACTAAATCCGGTACTGGCTATAAAGGTGTCCGTGAAGTGCTCCTGAATGGGATTTTTATCCGAATCCTAATAATCGAAGGGATCTTGCTGGTTTGGTCGGTCGGCTATCGGTTTGTTGTGGATATGACCGACATCACGGATCTTCTCTGGTATACGCTCCGCATTGTTGTCCTGGTGGCTATCATCATCGGATTCATGATGATTACCCTCAGGCGTTTTCTGGATCGTAAAATCATCTCGCCGCTTGAAATGATCACCGAGGCGAATCGCCGCTTCAAGGAAGACGGCGAAGAAGACCAGCGGGTGAACCTGCCGGCCCGCACCCCGCGGGAGATCGGGGAGATTGTCTCGACCCGCAAGGAACTTCTGGCAAATATACTCACGGTGTCCCGGGAACGCCTGGCTCTGGTAGATTTCATTCGGGCCACCTTTGGGCGCTACCTGTCCAAGGAGGTTGTGGAAGAGATCCTGGCGTCTCCGGAGGGCCGTAATGTCGGCGGGCGGCGGGCCACGGTCACCATTTTAATGTCCGATTTGAGGGGATTCACCACCCTGTCCGAAGAACGGGATCCGGAACAGCTGATGGAGCTGTTGAACCGCTATTTGCAGAAGATGACCGAGGTCATCCAAACATATGGCGGTATGATTGACGAATTTATCGGGGATGCCATCCTGGTGGTGTTCGGCGTGCCGGAACCCATGCCCGACGATGCGGCTCGGGCCGTGGCCTGCGGTATGGCCATGCAAAAAGCCCTGATGCAATTGAACAATGAAATTGTAAAGGAGGATTTTCCCCCTCTGGAAATGGGCATCGGCATCAACACCGGTACGGTGATTGCGGGAAACATTGGATCGGAGATGCGACTGAAATACGGCATTGTCGGTGCCCCCGTGAACATTGCTTCCCGTATCGAATCCGACAGTGTCGGCGGCCAGGTACTGGTGGGACTATCGACTTACGAGCAGGTGAGCCACCTGGTGACGGCTGAGTCTGCCCGGACCGTTATGATGAAAGGTGTCAAAGCGCCGCTTGTTTACTACCCGGTTACGGCAATTGGTCCGCCCTATAACCTGCGCTTTAATACCGTCATGGACAATCAGCAGGATGTGCCCCTGGCATTGCCGTTTCAATGCTGGCCAGTCGAGGACAAAAAAGTTGCTGAGGTAGCCATTCGCGGGGAGACGGTTACCCTGGGACGGGATTTCCTGGCGGCTGAGATGAATAAGCCATTGGCGCCTTTGACCAATATCAAACTGGTATTTGAGTTCTGCGTGGACGCCCATTGTTTCGGAGATATCTATGCCAAGGTGCTTTCCCAGGAATCGCAGAACGGTAAAATGGTGCATCAGATGCGGATAACGTCCATCAGTAAGGCGGATCGGGATATACTGAAGCAGTGGATGGAACAAGCCAACTAGCGCCCATTCACAGATGGCATCTTTTGGCCCAGAGCGGCGTTTTTGCCCTTTCGAGATCCTCGACATAGCGTCTGCTATGCCTGCGGTCTCAAAAGTGCTCAAGCCTTACTCTGAACCAAAATCTACCACCTGTGAATAGGCGCTTCCTTATTAGAATATGTTTTTAAACTCACACTCTTGCCGAGAAATGTGTTGAGAGTTGATTCATCGACTTGATTCTATCCTACCTCTCAGAACCAAGATCGCGATACTTAGCCGCCAGATGGCGCGCCTTCGCAGTGACAGTAGCATTCTCGGAGATATAATATGAACAGTCTTGTCTACGGCCGATAGAGTTCGCGGCCGTAGCCCTTGATGGCGATGGCGGTGGTTTTAAAACAGGCGAAGAAGTCGTGGGCTTCTTTGAAATTTCTCAATTTCAGGGAAATCAGGGTGTCGGGAATGTTGCGACGGTTACTGGCGTTTTCGATCTGTAGAATCTCCAAGCCCTTGGGGATGAGGCCCAAAAGCATGATACTGTCTGCCAGCGATTTACCCCGCACCCGGACATCGAATTTTAACGGGATCTGCCACTGCGAATTAAAATCCCAGACCACCCGCGGCAGTTCTTCCGGTCCCAGGCCGTGTCGCGTGGCGAGGCTGCGGCAAGATTGCAGGTGGAACGCCACCCCCCGCTCACTCAAGGCCGCCACAATCGAATCCTGTCCGGGATGTGGGCGGCAGCAATTGGAAAACTTGTGAATCCCCCGTTTCAAACCGGCGATCCGAATAGTGCTGGGTTGGTGGTCCGGCTGTGGCGATTTAGTTCTTGAGCTCTCGGCGTAATATAAGATCTCCTGCGGAGAGAGCAGGTCCTGCCCGATGTGGGTAAACATCTGCCCGAGATCTTCAATATTTTTAAATTCTAAAAATAGCCGCAGGGATTCACTGTCCAGAAACGTTTCCGCCAGGCCGGCCCGCTGAATTTCCTGCACAAGAAGTTCCTTTCCGATTCGACGGGCGTAACGGCGTCGCTTTTTTTGGAGCGATTTGTTCACGGCACTCTTGGCCCGGGGGGACTGGCACAACCGTTCTAGATCCGGGTCCGCATCGATGGTGTCCGGGAAGGTCAGGATCTCGACCTTGTCGCCGTCTTTCAGACGTTCGGTCAACGGTTTGAGATCTCCGTTGATGACCGCGCCCCGGCAGTAATCACCGAGGTTGGAGTGGATTCTATAGGCGAAGTCCAAAACAATACTGCCCCGGGGTAGATAGTGCACGTCGCCCTTGGGCGTCAGGATAAAGATCTCATTGGATTCCGCCAAGCGAATGAGATCTTTGCGTTGGTGCGCCGGTCCGCCATATTCACCGATGTCTTTGAACAGTTCGCTGATTTCCTGGGCATAGCGATCACCGACCGACTGGTTAATATCGTATTGACTCAAGACGCCCTGGCGAGCAGCGGTGGCCATTTCTTCAGTCCTGATTTTGATGAGAAACTCTTTGGCGTTAATGCTGATGCGAATGTGGATGCTTTGGTAGCCATTGGCTTTGGGGGTGGCGATGAAATCCCGGATGGTCCTGGGAACCGGTGGAAAAAGGTTCGCCACCATTCCCAGGGCCGTGTAACAATCCAGATAATTGTCCGTTTCCAGGGTTACGGTAAAATCAACCTGGTTTTCCGTATTGCCCACTTCAAGGGTGCGTTTGACAGGCGAGTAATATGAGCTCAGGCTCTTTGCGCGGGGGCGAATAGTAAACGAACAGTGAAAATCGGTCAGGGCCTGGCGGATGGCCCGCTGAATTTCAAATACTTCGGGCGAGTTCAGGATCTCACGGGTGGCATTAAGCAGCCTTTTACTTTTTTTGGGGTATAAATACGGAAGCGCGAGCTGGAACAACTCGCGTTTTAGTGAGAAGAGATTTAATTTAGCTGCCAGCGGAGCGTAAATTTCGATTGTTTCCAGGGCAATGCGGCGTTGCTTTGACTTTTTTGAAAACTCAAGAGTTTTGATATTATGCAACCGGTCCGCCATTTTAATCAGCAAGATCCCCAGACGGCGGCTGGAACTGAGCAGTAGTTTACTGTGCGTTAAATCCACAAGCGTCGTCCGGTCCAGACGCTGCAGGGACATCTTGGTGCAGCCGTCCACCAGTTCGGCGACAACATTTCCGAATTCTTGCTGGATATCATCCAGGGAGATGTCCGGCACATCTTCCACCACATCATGTAATAGCGCCGATGCGAGGATCAGGGGGTCGCGGACACCCAGGTCCTGACTGAGAATCTGGGCTACCGACAGGGGATGGATGATGTAGGGTTCGTTGGATTTGCGCTTCTGGCCGGCATGCAGTCTCACTGCAAAATCCAGGGCTGTGAAGACTATCTCGTTTTCCGGCAGGTTATCGTCCACATAGCCGGCCAGATATGTTCGATAGTTCTCCATGGCCCGTATCAATACCGCATTTTCCGGATGGCGGCAACCGGCAACCGCAGGTTGGGACGTGTAAAAAGTCAGTCGGAGGGACAATCGGGGTATTATCAGCACTTGTATAAAAGGAACCGCCGGCCGTAAGGCACGGCTGGCCAGGGACTGGTAATGGGGCGAAATCCAGAGCCCTGGCAGGTCGAAAGCCGGCTATGATCTGCGCTTGACAACCCCCAGGCGATTCAGTAATGCAAAAGGTCAGCTTTATCAACCGGCCTTGGGGCCGGATATTTTTTGAATAGGTTGTATTGAATTTAGCCGCCATATGAAACGCGAAAGCCATTTCACAAGCGCCAAACGCCTGGTTGTAAAAGTAGGTTCCAATGTGCTGACCAAGGCGCAGGGGCTCAACCTACCGGTGATGTATGCCTTGAGTGGGCAGATCAGTGAATTGATGGATGGCGGCCGGGAAGTGATTCTGGTGTCTTCAGGCGCAATGGCTTCGGGTATGACCAAGATTGGGTTGACGCGTCGTCCGGATGAGATCCCCAAGCGCCAGGCGATATCAGCGGTAGGGCAGGCTGGTCTCATCCGGGAATATGAGAAGGCCTTTCACGTATATGGCCGCAAAGTTGCCCAAATCCTCCTGACCAGCGAAGATCTCGATGACCGACAGCGCTACCTCAATGGCCGCAATACCCTGAATACCCTTATCGACTGGCAGGTGGTGCCCGTGATCAACGAGAACGATACGGTCATGGTAGAAGAGATCAAAGTCGGCGATAACGATAACCTGGCGGCCATGATCACCCTGCTGATGGATGCCGACCCGCTGATCCTGCTGACCGATATCGACGGTCTTTTTACCCGGGATCCGCGGGTGCATGCCGATGCCCGGCTCATTCCGGAAATTGCCGTGCTTGATAGTGAAGTCGAAAAAATGGCCAGCGATATTCCCGGCCCCCTTGGGCGGGGCGGTATGTCCAGCAAGATCCAAGCCGCTCGGAAAGTGACCGCAGCCGGTGTGCCCATGGTGATCGCCAACGGCAGTAGCCCGGATATCTTGAGAACCCTGATGCTGGGGGATACGGTCGGTACTTTCTTTGTACCCCGCGGAGAACGGCTTGCCAGCCGTAAGAGCTGGATTGCCTATACGTTGAAACCGAAGGGTGCCATCCAAATCGATGCGGGCGCGGCGGATGCGATCATGGGCAATGGGAAGAGCCTGCTGCCCAGTGGGATTGTCGCCGTGGAAGGTGATTTTCGGAAAGGTGCCCCGGTGACCCTGAAAATCCCGGCGGGCGTGGATATCGGGACCGGCCTGGTCAATTACAGTGCCGCGGATATCCAGAAAATCAAGGGTTTGAAAACAGATGCCGTTGAACAGTGCCTCGGTGAAAAACCTTACGATGAAGTCATTCACAGGGATAACCTGGCCCTCACCTACAAGGAGTAGGCACCGGGATTTCCGGTGTGCGTGAAACCATGACGATTGAGATGACGATCATAGAAATGGCGCGGGCGGCGCGGGCGGCCACCCGGGAACTGGCCCGTTGCCCCTCCGAACTTAAAAATCAGGTCCTGCTGGCCATTGCCGCTGCGGTTGAAAGCGAAGCCAAGCGCATCAAATCGGGAAATGCCCGTGATTTGGCTTACGCCCGCGACAGGGGCCTCAGTGACGCCATGATCGATCGCCTGGCCATCACGGACGCCACGATCCATTCCATGGCCCAAGGTCTGCGGGAGGTTGCCGGTCTATCCGACCCGGTGGGCACAGCGGATGAAACCACCCTGCGGCCCAACGGGCTCGAGGTTTCCCGGGTACGGATACCGCTGGGGGTCATTGGTATTATTTATGAGTCCCGGCCGAATGTGACCATCGATGCGGCCGGCCTTTGCTTAAAGTCCGGCAACGCCGCTATTTTGAGAGGCGGCAGTGAAGCGCTGCATTCCAACCAGGCACTGGCCGCCATCATCCAGCAAGCCCTTGCTAACGCCGGCCTGCCGGAAGGGGCCGTGCAGGTGGTGCCCGTTCGGGACCGGGCGGCGGTGAATATCCTGCTGGAACAGGAAGAGTACGTGGATTTGATCATTCCCCGGGGTGGGGAAGGGCTCATTCGGTTTGTCGTGGCCCATTCGAAAATTCCTGTTCTCAAGCATTATAAGGGGGTTTGCCACGTATATGTGGATGCGGATGCAGACCTGGACATGGCCGTTGAGATCGGTTTCAATGCCAAAGTTCAGCGGCCGGGCGTGTGCAATGCCATGGAGACGCTCCTGGTCCATGCGGATGTAGCTTCCGAGTTCTTACCGGCCATGGCGGATAGGTTCTCCGCGGCGGGTGTAGAGATGCGCGGCTGCGAGCGGACCCTTGAAATTCTTCCGGAGATTACGCCGGCTAAGGAAGCAGATTGGCCGGCCGAATTTCTCGATCTGATTGTGGCCATCAAAGTTGTAGACGATATGCACCAGGCCGGCGATCATATTGCCGCCTACAGTTCCAACCATACCGAGGCCATCGTGACCAATCACTATGGCCGGGCCCGACAGTTCGTCCAGGAAATCGATTCATCCGTCGTGCTGGTAAATGCATCCACCCGTTTCAATGACGGCGGGCAACTCGGGCTGGGTGCGGAGATGGGCATCAGTACGTCCAAACTGCATGCCTTCGGCCCCATGGGCCTGAAGGAATTGACCACGACCAAGTTTGTGGTGTTCGGTGACGGGCAGGTTCGAGAATGAAATCCGCGCAGTAATCAATGATCGCGCACTATAACTTTAAGATCCTGCTGGTTGATATGTGTAGTACCATAGCAGTAATGCGCGAATGCAATCCCTGCAGTAAAGGTGCAAAAAAGCGGGGACTATATCTGGTAGCCCACGCTTTTTGTTTTTTGACGTAACTCAGGACTAATGGTCGTATTATGCAGTTTCGATGCTGGGTGGGTGATTGTGATTTGTTGGAGATATCACAAGGTCGTCAAAACTGCATATACAGAGCAGGTATCTGTATACGGCAAAGGCGTGGACTATATCAGATAATCCACGCCTTTTTGCTGAATCATATACCTGAGCACTTATGGTCGTAGTCTACGGTATTAGGGCTGAATATATCGGTGATCAATAGTTTTCAATTTTGGTGGTGATATGTTTTAGATCTCAAAAAATTTTCAGCTATCCGATATGTTCAGGATCATGGCAGAAATCTGCCATGTATATCGACTACATCTTCCGAAAAGATCGTCATCTCATTGAAAATGCCCATCACTTTTATTAATGGTGACCGATTTACTTTGAAACCAACTGTTGATAGCATAAAACATAAACTATCGGCTTTATGTATTAATACTAAGTTGTAAAAGTCAAAGACCTCCCGGACAGTCAGCCCTCTCGGGTCAGTGATTATTAGGCGGCCTCCTTTGACAATTCTTCTCGACGTTTTTTACCAAGCTCAAATGTCTCGATTGGCCGCCGGCCCTGA